>Ga0209482_1001792_pt1 | contig 14109 bp, 11 predicted proteins | sample CoawatmetaG10DNA_FD_187512 | JGI IMG/M metagenome (GOLD analysis project Ga0209482, IMG submission 187512) | Marine microbial communities from the West Antarctic Peninsula - Coastal water metaG104-DNA (SPAdes) (version 2) | ecosystem: Environmental > Aquatic > Marine > Coastal ...
CCATTTACATTTACAATGTCTGGGTTTAATCCTAACTCACGAATAACGGCTAAGGATTGAGATGCAAAGGCTTCATTCAATTCAAATTGTTCAATGTCTTCTAATTTTAATCCAGCTTTTTCAAGTGCCATTGGTATTGCCTTAACTGGACCTATTCCCATGTGTTTTGGTTCTACACCTGCTACTGAGTAACTCAATAGTTTTGCGATAGGTTTTACACCTAATTCGTTTACCATTTTTTCTGACATTAATAAAACAAATGCTGCTCCATCAGAAGTTTGTGATGCATTGGCTGCAGTTACCGTTCCTTCTTGTGCGAATACAGTTCTTAGTCTTGCTAATGCTTCAGCTGAACCTCCTTTTCTTGGTCCCTCATCTGTATCAACAACATAGCTCCTTTCTTGTCTTTTTTCGTTTTTATCTAAGTAAGTTTCCTTTACTGTAATAGGTACTATACCACTTTTAAAATACCCTTTTTCAATTGCATTTAATGCTTTTTGATGAGAGTTAAAAGCAAATTCATCTTGGTCTTTTCTGCTGATGTTCCATTTTTCAGCAACTGCTTCAGCAGTAAGCCCCATGTTCCAATACCAATCAGAATTGTCTTTTGCTACATTATAGTTAGGTATAATTCTCCAACCACCAAATGGGATAGGAGACATACATTCTACTCCACCTGCGATAATGCACTCGGCCATTCCACTTTGTATTTTTGCATTGGCTATGGCAATAGTTTCTAATCCTGAAGAACAGTATCTATTCACGGTCATTCCGGGAACTTTTATGGTGTCTAATCCCATTAAGGAAATCATTCTACCAATGTTTAATCCTTGTTCTGCTTCAGGGGTAGCGTTTCCACAAATTACATCATCAATTTTATCTTTATCTAATTCAGGTACGGAGGCTACTAAATGTTTAATTACATCTGCTGCCAAGTCATCAGGTCTTGTAAATTTAAAAACTCCTTTTCCTGATTTTCCTACTGCCGACCTATATCCTGTTACTATATATGCTGTATTCATAATTTTAATTTCTTAATGGTTTACCTTTCTTTAACATGTATTCTATTCTTTCCAAAGTTTTTCTTTCACCACATAATGATAAAAAGGCTTCTCTTTCAAGGTCTAATAAATATTGTTCAGAAACTAAAGTAGGTGCTGATAAATCTCCTCCACAAATTGCATAAGCTAATTTTTCTGACATTAATTTTTCATGTTCAGTAATATATCCTCCCGCATGCATAGAATGAGCGCCTACCATAAACATTCCTAATCCATCTTTCCCTAAAGCTTTTATTTTTTCAGGTACTGGTTGAGTATATCCTTGGTTTGCCAAGTTTAAAGCTGCTGCTTTTGCATCCGTAATAAGATTATTAAATCCTACTGTTACTTTATCTCTATTCTTTAATAATAAATCTAACTCTATAGCTTCCTGTGCTGAGGTGGCAACTTTTGCCATACCAATATTTAAGTATCTTTCTTTTAAAGTAGGTAATTCTATATCTCCTGAAAAGTAAGCCTTTGAAGCTCTTCTTGCCATTTCTTTTGTACCACCACCTCCTGGGATAACACCTACTCCCATTTCAACTAAACCAATATAAGTTTCTGCTGAAGCTTGCACATGGTCGGCATGCAAAGCGATTTCGCAACCACCTCCTAAAGTCATTCCATGAGTAGCAACTACAACTGGTATGGAAGAGTAACGGATTCTTCCAGTTGTATTTTGAAAGGCTCTTACTGCAAAATCAATCTCTTCATAATCTTGTTCGATTGCCATCATAAATATCATAGCAATATTTGCACCAACTGAAAAGTTGGTTCCTTGGTTGGCTATCACTAATCCTTTGTGATTTTTTTCTGCAATCTCAATTGATTTTTGAATTCCTTCTAATACTTCTCCACCAATAGAATTCATTTTTGTTCTCCATTCCAAGTTCACTATTCCATCTCCAATATCGGCAAGGTTACAGCCTGAATTACTCCAAATGGTATTATTCTCTCGAATATGGTCTAACACAATAAAGTTCTCCATTCCTGCTACTTTTTCATTTGATTTTGCTGGAATATTATAATAGTTTAAAGTGCCGTTTTCGGTTGAGTAGAATGAGTTGTTTCCTGACTTTACCATTTCATATACCCAAGGAGCTGCTTTATATCCTGCTTCTTCCATTTTAGATAGTGTTTTTTCAACATCTAAAGCATCCCACATTCGAAACGGTCCAATTTCCCATCCAAAACCAGCACAAAGTGCTCTGTCAATTTTGTAAAGGTCGTCTGTTATTTCAGGTATTCTGTGCGAAACATAAGCAAATGCAGAATAAAATGATTTTCTGTAAAATTCGCCTGCTTTATCTTTTCCTTTTACAAGAATCTTTAATCTTTTTAATAAATCATCTTCTTGTTTTGCTGCTTTTATTGTTGCAAATTTAGTTCTTTTTTTTGGAGCGTATTGCATAGTATTAAGGTTAAGAGCCTCAATAATTCTTTTTCCTTTTTCATCTTTTGATTTTTTATAGAATCCTTGTTTAGTTTTATCTCCTAACCAGTTTTTTTCACTCATCTTGGTAATAAAATCAGGTAATTCAAAATTACTTCTCATTTCATCATCAGGACAATTTTCGTAAACCCCATTTGCTACATGAACTAAGGTATCTAATCCTACTAAATCACAAGTGCGAAAAGTTGCTGATTTTGGACGACCAATAATTGGTCCACTTAAAGAGTCCACTTCTTCCACAGTTAAATCTAATTCTTTTACCAAATGAAATAGTGACAAGATATTGGCCACTCCAATTCTATTTGCAATAAATGCAGGAGTATCTTTACATAATACCATATCTTTTCCAAGGAATTTATCTCCATAATTCATTAGGAAGTCGGTCACCTCAGTATCTGTTTTTGAGGTTGGAATAATCTCTAATAATTTCAGATATCTAGGAGGATTAAAAAAGTGAGTTCCACAGAAATGAGCTTTAAAATCATCACTTCTACCGTCTATCATACTTTCAATTGGAATTCCGGAAGTGTTAGAAGAAATTAGAGTTCCTTTTGTTCTGAATTTCTCTATTTTTTCAAAAACTTGTTTTTTAATATCAAGCCTTTCTACAACTACCTCAATAATCCAATCAACCTTTTCAATTTTATGCAAATCATCATCTAAGTTTCCTGTAGTAATTCTGCTTACAAACTCTGTGCTATAAATAGGAGAGGGTTTGCTTTTTAAAGTGCTTTTTAAAGCGTCATTTACAATAGAGTTTCTTGTTTTTTTATCTTTTAATTGTTCTTCTGTTAAGTCAAAAGGGACAATGTCCAAGAGTAATACTTTAACTCCAATATTAGCAAAATGACAAGCAATACGTGATCCCATAATTCCGGACCCAACTACTGCTACTTTGTTAATGTGTCTATTTGTTTTCATCTATAATTTTGTTTATCTTTTTTAGTATTGCAAAGAACGTATCCATTTCTTCTTTTTCAAAGTGTGATTGTATTGTTTCATTAAATTCTATTACTACTCCTTTTGCTACTTCACGCCAATCCATGCCTAGTGGTGTTAAGTGGATAACAGATTTTCGCTTATCGTTTGGATCATCCTTTCTTTCAATAACTCCTGCATCTTCTAGCTTGTTTATTGAGCGTGATAAGGAAGTAGCCTCCATTCCCATGTTTGGGCCTAGTTGAGTCGATGGGGTACCTTCAGTAATATCAATGTTTAATATAATCATCCCCAATGCCATGCTTGCCATGTATTCTGTGGCGGTTCTGTTATACATTTTAGTGATGTTATACCAGGTCTTCCTTATGTTGTAATCTATAGTATCTTCTTGTTCCATATTTGTAAAAATTAGGATACGAATATATAAAAAATACTATGCATGCATAGTAAATGAGCTTATATTATGCATGCATACTAAAATGTTGAAAAAAAGTGTACTTTTAACAAAACGAATTTAGAAAATCAATGAACTATTTATCACCTTTAGAAATGCTCTATAAATGGGAGCAAGAAAAACCAAACGAAATATATTTAAGTCAGCCAATAGAAGGAGTTTGGCATAATTGGACTTGGAATGAGGTAGCAGAGGAAGTTAGAAAAATGGCTGCATATATTAAAACTTTAAATATGCCTCAGGGAAGCAAAATTGCATTACTTTCAAAGAATTGTGCTCATTGGATGATGACAGATATGGCAATTATGATGAGTGGATATGTATCTGTTCCTTTATATCCTAACTTAAATGCAGCATCTTTAGAAAAAATTCTAAAGCATAGTGAAGCAAAATTATTATTCGTTGGTAAATTAGATGATTATGCTATTATGAAGCCTGGAGTCCCAGCTGATTTACCTTGCATTACTTTTCCTTTTTATAGTGAAGATTACCCTAAGTGGAATGATGTGACAAAAGATATCGCTCCAATGCAAGGAAATATTATTCGTGACGCACAAGATTTAGCAACAATAATTTATACTTCAGGTACAACTGGAGATCCTAAAGGAGTTATGCATAAATTCTTTAATTTTAGTTTTGCAACTACACATGCATCGCAAACATTGCATCTTAACAACGAATCATTCTTTTCTTACTTGCCACTTTGCCATATTGCAGAACGATTATTAGTGCAAATGGGAAGTTTGTATTCAGGAGGAAAAGTATATTTTGCAGAAAGCTTAGATACTTTTGCAGCTAATTTATCAGAGGCTTCACCTACTGTGTTTTTAGGAGTTCCGCGAATTTGGACTAAATTCCAGCAGGGAATTCTAACAAAATTACCTCAGAATAAGTTAAATATATTGCTTTCAATTCCAATTATATCATCTTTAATTAAAAGTAAAATTAAGAAAGGATTAGGATTGAATAAAGCGACTAATGTATTTACGGGTGCTGCTCCAACACCAGTTTCTCTAATTAATTGGTTCGCTCGATTAGGAATTAATATTCAGGAAGCCTATGCTATGACTGAAAATACTTGCTATTCACATGTGAGTCTACAAAATAAAATAAAGGTTGGTTTTGTCGGGCAAGCTTTGCCATCTTGTGATGTTAAATTGTCAGAGAGAAAAGAAATACTGATAAAACATGATGCCCTTATGGATGGTTATTATAAAGATGAACAAGAAACCAATAAAACTATAATTGATGGTTGGCTGCATACTGGTGATGAAGGCTCAATAGATAAGGATGGATTTTTAAAAATCACCGGAAGAGTGAAGGATTTATTTAAAACAAGTAAAGGAAAATATGTAGCTCCATCACCAATTGAGATGAAACTATCGGCTAATAAAAATATAGAGCAAGTTTGTGTAGTTGGTATTGGAGTTCCACAGCCTATTGCAATAGTTGTGCTTTCCGAAAGAGGAAAATTAAAAAGTAGAGAGGATTTAATTAATAGTTTAGCAACTACTTTACAAGTAGTTAACCCTAAGTTAGAAGGTCATGAAAAAATACATAATATAATTATAGTTAAAGAGGATTGGACTGTAGAGAATGAATTACTTACCCCAACTATGAAGATTAAGCGTAATGCTATTGAAAAGATTTACCAAAGCAATTATGTTTCTTGGTATGAGGAGGATAGGGTATTTTTTTGTGATTAATCCTTGTTTAAGCTAAAGGAATAACCAACTAAAAAGTTAAGTTGTGAAAAGAAAAAATGCTGACTAGCTCTATCTGATTTGTATTCAGTTGTTCTCATATCAGGCATATTAATAAAGCCTCCTTTCAATTCTGATTGTATGAAAAATCTTTTATAGGATAAATTTAAGGCTACTACTGCACTGAACCCATAGCCTGCCAAATGAAATTTGTCATGTCTTTTATTATTAAATAGGGTGGCATTGGTTCTTGGTAATAAAAAACCAGTTCCTAAACCTTCTGCGATATTTAAATTCCAATTTTCATACTTCACTAAGTTGTCAAATCTTCTGTATTCAAAATTAATATAGTTTAATCCATCAGAATGTTCAAATCTCAGGAATCCATCCTCAATATTAATCGTTTCATTATTATAATCACCATCATAGGCTATGCCTGAATCTTCAATACTACCCGTTATGGCTACATTTTGATTTTGTTGAACAACATATTTCATATGATCAACCCCTAATGACATAGAGTAATTTTCTTTATGAAAATATTCGATTCTGAAGTTAGTTTGTGGAATGGTAATCCAATGAGGGTGAAAATATATTGCAGGGTCAAATTTTGTTTGCCTGTCCTTAGCAACTACATCCGATAATGTAAAGTCGTAATTATCACCCTTAAAATGAATGTCAGAATTTGAATACCAACCTCTGTTCCAACCCCACAAAACAGTAAGATCTCCTTTTTTATTTCCAGTAATTTTTTGTTGTGCTTGAGTGTTTGTAATAAAGAGTAAACATAAAAAAGCTAAAAGTAATTTTTCGAAATTCATTTTAAGTCTTCAGTTTTTTCTTCTTTGCAGCAGGAAAAAGAATATTATTTAAAATAAGGCGATACCCTGGGGAGTTAGGGTGTAGGGAAAGGTCAGTTTTTGGATCACCCACTTTATGCTGATAATCTTCAGGGTCATGTCCACCGTAAAAAGTCCAAGTACCATTTCCTAATTTTCCATGAATATAACGCGCCTCATTGCTTGCTTTTGTTTCACCCATTATTAGTACATCTGACTTTATATGCTGGTTTTTAAAGGCTGTAGTTTGTCCCATAAAACCTTTAATAACTTGCATGTGGTTTTGACATAACATAGTCGGTATAGGATCCCATTTTGCAGAGAAATCAAAAAGAGTAAAGAAATCAATTTTTGGGTTTACTCTCCTAGTTTGTGTGGCATCAATAGAAGAAAATTCATATTGATTAGGGTTTTTTACTAAAGTAAAATCCTTAAAAGCTAAAGTCTTACTAAAATCTAGTTTTTCTTCAGCAGAAGGGTCAGCAGCATCACCATCAAACATATGTTGACAAATATCATTTCCGTCAGTAGCTAGTGCAATATCGTAACTGTCTGTTGCGCTACACATAGCAAATAGAAATCCGCCAGCCGTTACGAACTCTTTTATTTTTTTTGCGACTGCTAATTTCTCTTCAGAAACTTTATTGTACCCTAGTTTTTTGGCTAGTTTTTCATAAGCAATTTTCTGATCTTTATACCAGGTAGCATTTTTGAAGCTGGCATAAAACTTTCCGTATTGTCCTGTAAAGTCCTCATGGTGTAGGTGTAGCCAATCGTAAAGTGGTAATAAATTTGCTAAAACTTCTTCATCATAAATTACTTCATAAGGAATTTCAGCATAAGTAAGTGCCATGGTTACAGCATCATCCCATGGTTGTTTGTTAGTAGGAGAGTATATAGCAATTTTAGGAACTTTTTCCAAGCGGACAACATCTTGATTTACCTCAGGGCTAGCAATGGATTGTAGTATTTGTGTTGATTGTACATCAGCAATTAATTGATAAGAAACGCCTCTTATATTGCATTCTTCTTCAATAGCAGCATGTTGTTTTATCATAAAGCTACCGCCTTGGTAATTAAGTAGCCAATCTACCTTTACATCTCTTTCAATAGCATAAAAAGCAATTCCATAAGCTTTTAGATGATTGCTTTGGCTTTCATCCATAGGAATGAAAATATAAGCAGCTTTTCCAGAAAAAATAATACTGCAGAATAGTAAAAATAAACTTAGTTTTTTAACAAGATTAGAATGGAGCATCCTCATTATCTTTATTCATGCTTGATGACATGGATATCATTGAAGAGTTATCACCTTCATCATCAAATTCACTGCCATCAAAATAATCAAGATCAGAGAATTTTGCAAAATCTCCAGTAAACTTCAAACGGACATTTGCCAAAGAACCATTTCTGTGTTTTGCAATAATGATCTCACCTTGTCCTCTGGAATCATCTCCATTATCCCATTCATAAATTTTATAGTATTCAGGACGGTAAATGAAAGTTACAATATCGGCATCTTGCTCAATTGCTCCTGATTCCCTAAGGTCAGAAAGCATAGGTCGTTTACTTCCAACTCCAGTACGACTTTCCACCCCTCTATTTACTTGCGATAGGGCTACAACAGGAATTTTCAACTCCTTTGCAATTCCTTTAAGTGAACGAGAAATTGTAGAAATTTCCTGCTCTCTATTTCCTGCATTTCCTCCAGCACTCATTAGTTGTAGGTAGTCAATCATGATGATTCCTACTCCATTATTTTTCACTAGCCTTCTTGCTTTTGCTCTTAGTTCAAAAACCGTAAGTCCTGGTGTATCATCAATATAGATAGGCGCTTCTGATAAGTGTTTTATTTTTTCGTGTAACTGAACCATTTCATGGTCAGCTAAATCACCTCTACGTAATTTACTTGCTCCTAATTCTGCTTCACTGGCAATTAAACGATTTACCAATTGTTCAGCTGACATCTCCAAAGAGAAGAATCCGATAGGGGTGTTATGGTCAACGGCAACATTTCTTGCCATAGTTAAAGCAAAGGCTGTTTTACCCATACCTGGTCTAGCAGCAACAATTATTAAGTCAGATTTTTGCCAACCTGAAGTAATTCTATCTAAGTTTGAGAAACCTGAAGGAACTCCACTTAAACCATCTTCCTTGTTTCTTAAGACTTCAATACTTTCAAGAGCACCCTTAATCAAGGTACTCATTTTATCATAACTTTTTCTAAGGGTTCCTTCTGTAACGGTAAATAGTTTTTCCTCAGCAGTATTTAGTAAATCAAAAATATCTACAGAATCGTTAAAAGCATCACCAATAATATTATTAGAGATGCTAATAAGTGAACGCTTGATGAATTTTTCAGCAATAATACGTGCATGAAACTCAGTATTAGAAGAGGAAGCTACATTATTTGTTAACTCAGAAATATAGGCTAGACCACCTATAAATTCCAATTCTTCCATACGTTTCAATTCTTCTGAAACAGTAAGGATATCTACAGGCTGTGTATGATTGAATAGGTTTACAATCGCCTCAAATATTCTTTGATGTTCGGCTTTATAAAAATACTCCGCCTGAAGTGAGTCAATCGCATCTGATAAGGATTCGTTATCAATCATTAATGCCCCTAAAACAGCTTGCTCTAGTTCAATTGCTTGAGGTTGTAGCTTTCCATCAATCTTTGCAGTTGTGGTTGCCTTTAATGTTCTTTGTCCTACTTTTTTTGCCATCTAGTTATTCGTTTACTACTCCCATATTGGAGAATTTTTCCATTCGGTTATGTACTAAAGTATCTTTTTTAATATCAATAAATTCCTTAATTGCTTTACTAATTGATTTCTTAACTATTTTAAAGGTTTCCTCAGGGAAAGTATGTGCTCCTCCTAAAGGTTCTTTAATAATTTCGTCAACCAAACCAATTCCCTTCATATTAGTTGCTGTTAGTTTTAAAGCATCAGCAGCAGTTTCCTTATGGTCCCAATTTCCCCAAAGGATAGTGGAACAGTTTTCAGGAGAAATAACTGAATACCAAGCATTATTTAACATGAGTATCTTGTCACCAACCCCTATTCCTAAAGCACCACCTGAAGCTCCTTCACCAATGATAACCACAATAATTGGAACTTCTAATTTTGTCATTTCAAGAATGTTACGGGCAATGGCCTCTCCTTGACCTCTTTCTTCAGCTTCCAAACCTGGAAAAGCGCCAGGAGTATCTATTAAACAAACGACAGGTTTGCCAAATTTTTCGGCCATTTTCATAAGCCTTAATGCTTTTCGGTACCCTTCAGGATTTGCCATTCCAAAGTTACGGAATTGTCTTTGTTTGGTGTTTCTTCCTTTTTGTTGTCCAATAAACATAACAGATTGCTTGCCAATCGTACCCCAACCACCAACCATAGCTTTGTCATCTTTCACTCCTCTATCACCATGTAATTCTATAAAATCACCACCCGAAAGTGCCTCAATATAATCCAAAGTATAAGGTCTTTGAGGGTGTCGTGATAATTGTACTTTTTCCCATGAAGTTAAACTTCCATAGATTTCTTTTCTAGTACTTTCAATTTTTGACTCAATATCAGCAACTGTTTTAGTAACATCAACAGAACCATCAGTACCAAGTTCTTTGGCTTTTTCAAGCTTAATAATCAGTTCTTCAATTGGTTTTTCAAACGCCAAATAATCCATAGTATTTTTATTTAAAAGGAGAACAAAGTTAAATAAAATGATTTGTGGAGGCCTATAGAATTTGAGTTGATTATTTTTGTTGTTGAAAACTAAAATCTGTCATGATAGTATATCCAAACGCAAAGATAAATATTGGCCTAAATGTGCTTGAAAAACAAGCTGATGGCTATCATAAATTATCTTCTGTTTTTTATCCCGTGAATGAGTTATGTGATATGTTAGAAATCCTTCCTTCTATGCATTTTTCTTTTTCTATTTCAGGCATAGCAATACCTGGAAATAGTAATATTTGTGTTAAAGCCTTTGAATTGTTAAAAGCAGATTTTGAAATTGAAAATGTAACAATGCATTTGCATAAGCAAATTCCTATTGGGGCTGGTTTAGGTGGGGGTTCGGCTGATGGTGCTTTTGCGTTAAAAGCTTTAAATGAACTTTTTAAGCTGAAATTAAGCAACATAGAATTAGAAGACTACGCCTTGCAATTAGGTGCTGATTGTCCGTTTTTTATTGAAAATTCTCCAAAATATATAACTGGAATAGGCGAAAAAATGATGAATATTAATTTGGACTTATCAGCATATAAATTGAAATTTATTTTTCCTGAATTGCATATTTCAACTTCTGAGGCTTATAAAGGTGTTATTCCAAAAATGTCAGAATCAGATTTGTTGAATTTAATAAATCAACCTATTGAAAATTGGAAAGCATTAGTAAAAAATGATTTTGAGATTGCTGCTTTTGCAAAGTACCCTCAACTCAAAAAAATAAAAGAAAAACTGTATGCTGATGGCGCTATTTACTCTAGCATGACTGGAAGTGGGAGTATGATTTATGGTGTTTTTGTTTGTTGATTTTTCTAACTTACTAGAGATTAATTTTAATTAGGTAGATAAAAAAATCCCCACCAAATTGGTAGGATTTTTTTTATTTGTAATTGTTAAATCAATTATCCATTCATAGTTACCAAAAACTCAGTATTGTCTTTTGTTTTTTGTAATCTATCTTTCATAAATTCAATTGCTTCAATAGGGTTCATATCTGCTAAGTAATTCCTAAGTACCCAAATTCTTTGTATATGCTCCTTATCTAACAATAAATCCTCACGCCTAGTAGAAGAAGAAACTAAATCAACAGCAGGATAAATTCTTCTATTGGCAATTTTTCTATCTAATTGCAGCTCCATATTACCAGTTCCTTTAAATTCTTCAAAGATTACTTCATCCATTTTACTTCCTGTTTCCGTAAGAGCAGTTGCTAAAATAGTTAATGATCCTCCTTTTTCAATTTTACGAGCAGCACCAAAGAAACGCTTTGGTTTGTGAAGTGCATTTGCATCCACACCACCACTCAATATTTTACCTGAAGCAGGTTGTACTGTATTGTATGCTCTTGCCAAACGAGTAATTGAATCTAACAGGATAACAACATCATGTCCGCATTCTACCATTCTTTTTGCTTTCTCTAATACAATATCAGCTACCTTTACGTGTCTACTTGCTGGTTCGTCAAATGTAGAAGCAATTACTTCAGCATTTACGCTTCTTTCCATATCTGTAACTTCCTCAGGACGCTCATCTATCAATAATATAATCATATAAACCTCAGGATGATTATCAGCAATTGCATTCGCAATATCTTTTAATAGTACCGTTTTACCTGTTTTCGGTTGCGCTACAATTAAACCTCTTTGTCCTTTTCCTATTGGCGTAAAAATGTCTAACATTCTTATGGAAACATTGTTGTGTCCTTTTCCTAAAAGATTGAACTTTTCATAAGGGAAAAGAGGAGTTAAATGGTGGAAAGGAATTCTGTCTCTAACAATACCTGGGTCACGCCCATTAATGCTTTCAACTTGAATCAAAGGAAAATATTTTTCACCAGTTTTTGGTGGTCGAACTGTCCCTTTAATAGTGTCACCTGTTTTTAAACCGAATAACTTAATTTGTGAGTGCGAAACATATACATCATCAGGTGATGACAAATAGTGGTAGTCGCTTGATCGCATAAAACCATATCCATCAGGCATAATTTCAATTACTCCTTCCGTATTAATTATACCGTCAAAGTTATAATCATATTTTGATGGTGGAGTGTTGCTGTTTGCTTGGTTTTTATTGTTGTTATGCTTTGGTTTTGGATGTGAATTTCCTTGCTCATTTTCTTTTTTTGGATGATTGTGCACAGGTTTCTTTGGTGCATTTTTCTCCTCATTATTTTTCTGATGGTTGTGAACAGGCTTTTTAGGTCCGTTTTTCTCATCATCTTTCTTTGTGTGATTATGGACAGGCTTATTATTAGCATTTCTTTCCTCATTGTTTTTCTGGTGGTTATGAACCGGCATTTTAGGCGCATTTTTCTGTTCATTTCCTTTAGAAATTGGCTGAGGTTTTTTTGTTTCCATACCTGGCTTGTCGTTTGGCTGTGGAACTTTAGTTTTTAGCTCAGTATGTTCAAGTTTCTTAGGTCCTTTTTTTTCTGGCGTATTTGTTCTTGTTCTTTGTTTTTTTTCACGTACTGGTACAGGTTGCGGTTGTGCGTTTTCTGCCTGATGATCTAAAATGGCATAAGCCAAGTCTTCTTTCTTTAATTTCTCAAATTTTTTGAGGTTTAATTCTGTTGCAATTGCTTTTAAATCAGCAACTTTTTTTGCGTTTAGTTCTTCTAATTTGTACATAAATATTTTTTAATATAATAATCTTTAATTCGGTTATAGCTGTGAATTTTAAAGATGTGTTTTAAGGGGGTCTTTCTTAGATAAGTTGTGCAATGATACAAATTTTTAAAGAATTGCACAAATTCTACAATTTTAATTAGTTTTGTACAAAATATTTATAACTATGATTCAAAGAGTCCAATCCCTTTTCTTTTTCTTTTCAGCTATTTGTTCAATTACTATTGTGTATACATTTCCCGTGTTGCAAAATGAAACTACAAGCTACTTGTTAAAGGAGCATTTTGCTGATGCACGCTTGTTTGTGTTTATGTCAGCTGCTTTATCCCTTTTTGCAATATTTCAGTACAAAAAAAGAAAAGTACAACAACTAATTGCTTCTGTTGCTCGGTTAATGATAACAATTGCTTTTTTCTTAATCGTATTTTTACACAGAAATGAAGAGGTATTTGGTATTGGAATTATACTCTTAATAGTGCCGTTTATTTCTTTAATTGCGGCTAATTTTTTTATTAAGAAAGATGAGAAATTAGTTAAGTCAGCAGACAGAATTCGTTAAAAATTAGAGTTGTATTTTACTTCTAGGAAACTCTACTACTCGTAAATCTTTTATTTCCTTTCCATCAATACTAAAGCAAAGTATTGTTTTTACTGTATGTATTCCAAAATCACCAATTGCTCCAGGGTTCATATGTAGTAATTTGTATTTTTTATCGTACATTACTTTTAAGATGTGTGAGTGTCCACAAATAAATAAATCAGGATTAGCTTGTTCAATAATGGGTTGAATTTTTTTATCATATCTACCTGGGTAACCGCCAATATGGGTCATCATTACATTTACCTTTTCACATTTAAAATATAGGTTTTCCTTAAATTCTGTTCGTGTAGTGTTATCATCAATATTACCATACACAACTCTAATTGGGGCAAAGGTTTTTAAGGTGTCAGTAATCGAAAGAGAACCAATATCTCCAGCATGCCATATTTCATCAGCTTTTTCAAAATGCGGAAAAAATCGCTCATCTAATGTATGGTGAGTGTCAGAAAGTAGAACTATGTTTTTCATTTATTTTATAAGAGAAACAATACCTGTATAGATAAAGGCTTTATCTTTAAAATCACTAACTAATATAGAGTAAGAATAAGTTCCATTTTGCACTATATTGTTATTAATTTTTCCATCCCATATTCCATTTTTTTCTTTAAAAATAATTTCTCCCCATCTATTAAAAATAGTCATTGTATACTCTTTTTGACCAATAATTTCTAACTTAAAATTATCATTATGACCATCATTATTGGGCGTAAATGCTGAGG
>Ga0209482_1001798_pt1 | contig 14064 bp, 14 predicted proteins | sample CoawatmetaG10DNA_FD_187512 | JGI IMG/M metagenome (GOLD analysis project Ga0209482, IMG submission 187512) | Marine microbial communities from the West Antarctic Peninsula - Coastal water metaG104-DNA (SPAdes) (version 2) | ecosystem: Environmental > Aquatic > Marine > Coastal ...
GCTTAACAGCAGAGCCGTATGTGTGAACTGTCAGTCCGCCATCTACAGGTACCCAAGCTTTAACAATCATTGGATCGTTTCCTGAGGCTTGAGAAACAGTCACTGTTACTTTCTTATAATTAACCGTCGATTCTCCAGCTTTAGCGCTTGCAGCCGCTGCTTTAGTTTCAACTTGCGCCCCTGAGGCCACTTGAGTTGAAGCATTACATGTTGCCTCATCAATCAAAGCTAAATAAGTTACTGGAGATGGTCCAGCCATTTTTTCTGCAGCCAATTGCTGCATGAAGCAAAGCAAAAAGGATGGCATACCTAAATTGTCTTGCAGGTCATCCGACATAAAAAACTGCCCTTCTTGTTTAGCATAGGCGCTGTCTGCTGGAACTGCACTGAAGGCTGAAATTGAAATAAATAATCCGCAAAAGATTAATTTAATTTGATCTTGTACTTTCATTCTTAACTCTCCTTTTTAAGTTCGGCTATTGCAACCTTTCCAGGCAACTTAATGCCAAAGTTATCTGCCGTATCGTCAGATACAGTAATAACTAATGAAACAGTTGAAGAGATGCTGCCATCTGAAACTCCTACTGATACGTTGTAAATATTATTCCCTCCACTATCTACCGGAGTTTCGTAATCTGGTGCAGCTGCAAAACTGAGGTTGCCTGAGCTTGAGATACTAAATTTTGAGGCATCCGTTCCACTCAATGAATATGTCAGTGACGAGGAAGCATCTGGATCTGATGCAGCAACAGATATGATTACAGCACTATTTTCTGTGTAACTCTGTGCAGAGGCTATAGAGAACGACGGGCTTTCATTAACATTTGTAACCGATACAGCTACTGCTTGTGAGCTTGCAAGACTTCCATCCGATACATTCACTGTAAAGTTATAGATATTGTCCAAGCCATTATCAGTTGGACTTTCAAAGTTTGGGGTTGCAAGAAAAGAAACTGCCCCAGTGGTTGAGTTAATAGAGAATTTTGCGTCATCAACTGCGGCAGAGCCAGAGGCAAGGCTGAAAGTTAGAGTTGTTGATGCATCAGGGTCGCTCGCAGAAATTGAACCAACAGCAGTTGATTGCTCTGCAATTGAAAAGGATGCACTAGAAATAATTGGAGCTTCATTAACATTTGTAATTGAAAATGTGTAGTCTGATTGAGTCGATAGCGCTCCATCTGAGACCATTACAGTGAAATTAACAGTGTTGTCTGCATTTAAATCACTTGGAGATTCAAAATTAGGTGCAGTGACGAAGGTAACTGTGCCAATGGCACTATCTATGGACAACAAAGCTTCATCTTTTGATCCAGCTGAATCTACCAAAGAGTATGTCAAGACAGAATTGCGATCCTCATCAGAGGCTGAGATAGTCGCAACCGCTGATGAGTTTTCAGGTGTATTTGATATAGCTGCTGTTGAAATAGATGGGGCCTCGGCAACATCTGTCACTCGTATATAAATAGTTTGTGTTGATGAGGCAGTACCTGAAGAAGTAGTAACATAAACCTCATAAACGCCATCTTTATTTAAGTCAGATGCAGCCTCATAATTAGCTGACCCAACAAATGATAATAGATTTCCAGACATAGAAAAGTCTCCAGAATCAGGGCCCCCAGAAATAGAATGCGATATTGGGCTTGCCGATTTATTTACAGAAGCTTCTATAGGCCAAGAGCCTAGAGAATTTTCTGTTAATTTAAACTCTGAAAAAGATGCAACTGAAAGCTCTAATGGCGAAGATCCACCACCTCCACCGCCACAGGCAGCAAGAAAAAGGACTGCAGCAAGTGAGGCGCTCTTTTCAAAATATTTCATAAATAGCTCCGAGAATGCAAATCACTCAATGAGTGAGTATAGTTTGTTAATATGACTATATAAGGAAAAGAGACATGACATTGTGAACAATGCATAAAATAAATTTATGCATTTTAAAACTTGTATATTTAACGAATAAAAGCTTTAACTAGATAGACCTCTTGATATGGAGTAATTGATATGGAGGCGATTTTAATCTCTGGGTGATTGGCCAGAGATTCAAAGAATTGAGAATAATTGACAGCTGAATTGCTTTTAAACGATACAAACATTACTCCCTCCTCTTCACCCACTTGAAAATCAATCAGTGGATAGAGCTTAGATTCTGCAAAAATAAAATCACTTTTTTCAGGATATTCAGATAAAGCATTTTGTGCCAATAAATATTTTTGATAATTCAAAGCTTTGTCATAAACATACTCAAAGTTAGTCTTTGTTATTTCAAGATTTAATTTCTTTGCTGATATTTTTTTTGATATATCTCCAAGATAAATAGAGATCATTATAAAAGGCAGTAAAAATAGAGCAATTTTAATTATTTTTTTTTCGTTAGTTTGAAGTGAACCCCAAAAGTCTAATACTTTAATTTTAATCATTATTATTATCGTAATAAATTATTAAGCTGCCGTACCATCCATCCGAACCTTTGTTGAGACCGCTATCATTTATATTGACAGATTTGGTCTGAAGGAGTTCTTTGAAAAGAGAAAGCTTAAGAGGAGAAAGGTTCTCTACATTTGCCTCAATTTTACGGTCGTCGAAATTAATGTTGATACTTCGTATTGATTCATCCGAGAGCGTCTCAATATAACTTAAGGCTTCTATATCTTGAGATGAAACAAGTGACTGCAATGGAATATCTTTAGTTAAGTCATTAATTTGCGCCTTAGGATTAACAAGTCTCTTAAAGCTAGGATTTAATTGCTGAAATATCGTCATGGTATTTTCTTTATAAGAAGCAATGGAAGAATTCAGAATGGTGTTAATCAGTAATGGAGCCACCAGAAAAATTAAAAGAGAGGTAGCCATAACCCAAGACTCAGAATAGCTAAGTTTAAATTTAGACCTTAAAAATTTTAGCGATAACTTTCGCTTAAATAAATTGAATAGGCTTAAGTTCAAATGTGAAGCTAAGCTACTGTGAAGGTCCTTTAAAGATTTTTGCAGGTGAGTGAAATTATTCAAAGCATGGGAAGACATATTATTATTTTCTTTAAGGACTTCTAAAGAATTTAAATCAAAAGAGCTTGCATCTAATCTATCAAGATAGTCTCCCAGCGAGGAAATTGAACCGCCAAAACCAGATCCATCAGCAAAAGATATAACAAACGAATTATTTGTGAGAAAGATGGTATTACGTTGATCTTGGATAAGAAAATGTTCTGGGACAAGAATAATCTCAGCGTTCATTTCATAAAATCTTTTTGCGATAGATTCAAAGATGGAGGAATCAATCCAGGAGGCAAGATTTAATTTTGCGTTATAAAAGAATTTTAAGCTAGACACATCGCTGATCAGTCTATCCTCTACTTCTATTAAAACATTGGCTCTTAAAACCTCCCCTTTAAGTCCCTCCTTATTCTCATATTTCATGAATCCAAATAATTGAGAAGGTATCATCACAAAAATATTAGTGCTGTCTGCAAGATTACTGTCCACATCAGAGAATAAAACAGAATTTAATGGAGGGGATGCCACTTCTCCATAAGAATAAATATTAATATATTCCAATGTTGAATCTTGAAAATGAATAAAAAAATTAGTCATGTCATGTTAAAAGTTAAATGTGCGGCTTATCACTTGTGCTGAATTTGAAATATCTAATATAACAAGTGTTTCAAGATTAGCAGAAAAGTTTTCATTCATTATGTCACTGCGCATTTTAAAGGTTTTTGAATTGGTGCTTAGCACTTGAGAGGGGAAATTTACTAGCTGGATAAACTGGTCGATAAATACATTCACATCATCATAACCATTTTTTGGCATATTAAGGATTTGACTGGAGGTATATTCTAAATTTTCTTCATCAAAAAATGATGCAATCAACAATGAATCACTCTGAACCAAAGAGTTAATATTAATTATTTGATTATTTCGATTTGGAAGAACGCAAAGATTACTAATTAAATCCCTGTAATCCATCCTTGCCATGATTGGAAAATTATTAATCTCTGAGATGTCTACAAGCAATCTTTTTGGAGTAAATTGACTAATTCTGCTTGCCGGACCTATGTAGAAATAATTTTCAGCGCCAAAATTTAGAGGTTGATTATCACGATCAACCCAATCGATAAGCTGGTCAATAAAAGATTCGGCATCAGCATCATTGACTTGCTTTAGTTTCAAGTACCTTTCCAGCCAACCTTGATACAACGGCCTGATTTCATATGAGCTATCTGAGGGTTTAAATAAACTGTTTAAATTGAAGCAATTAGATGCATCTATAACAGAGAGCTCTAGATGCATTAAATCATTTTGAAAATAAAATTTATTCTTAAGAAGTGGATCGTTAAGCGTTAGTTTTGATTGAAAAAGTTCAATATTTTTTTGGAGCGATTTAATAGCTTGTATTTCAGAACTCATCAGCATTTGATGGCTTAAGTTTTTAAAGTCCAGATAAGCCTCTCTTTTTAATGAGATATAAAAATTTTTACTAATCTGCATACTTATAATAGATAAAATCATTACTATTAAAAGTGTTGTTATCAATATTACGCCAGGTTTAGTCATAGGTATTATTGAGGTTTGATTTGATAATCCATGTATACGATTTGCCTTGATCCTGCTCTATATAAATTTTTATTAACTTCGGAAATTTTCTTTCCACGATAGTATTTTTTGGCCAAAAAGGAGACCATGAATTCTTATCAGAAAATTCAAGACTCACGTTCGTAACATTATTAAGCAGTATAGTTTCAAAGAAATCGTCTCTGTTTGCAGGAGCTGATGCATAGAATTGCTTTCTAATAAACTGACTGCCATCGAGGAGATACTCAATACGAGCAAGAGAGTTAGAAAAATTTTTTCCAGCTCTTACTTTGGTTGTGAATTTAAAACTATCAGCATTCAAGCTACTTTCAAATATTTGTGTCTGGGGCTCTCCCCTGGAATCTATAAGATTTACATTGACGGCATTGGTAACATCTTCTCTCAAAGTGTCTCCCAGCAAATTAATACGAAGAGTCTGAGCCGATTGAGAAAAAACTATCTCCTTTGATTGAATGGAAGATTGAAGAAAAGTGGAAGTAATGACTGTGATGATACTTAAAATTACCAAAGAAATTAAAACTTCTATTAGAGTAAATCCTTTGAGCATGTGGCTATCTTTTTGCAATGAAAGTCCTTAGTTCGTATATATTATTTTCAGAAGAGAGCCCTACTCTTATAGAGAGTTCAAAAAACTCAGGAGATGAATCTTTTGTGTGCTCTGACCAAAAAAATAATTTGCCACCAAAGTTAGCTTGACCCTTCCTTGCATCAGATCCATTAAATGGCTCTAAGGTCTGGATTAAAGCCAATCTATTGTTAGCAATTTGCCTTGCATAGGCCCTATTTTCTAACTGCATAGCAGAGAGTGTGGTGGAACTGATGAATTGAAAAACAGATGTAACCGCAAGACCAAGTATCAATAGAGCAACTCCAACTTCCAGAAGACTAAAGCCTGGTTTCAACATTACTTATATTCCTTAGAAATAATTTCAATGACAGAGAAGCTATTAACACGAAGAGTCAATTTATTGTCCATGCGATTGTACTGGATTCTCCCACCCGATGAATGCCCAGACGGATAAAAGATTAAAAACGGATCATCCCTGCTCTCATCAACATAAAATAAATTGCCAAAACTATCTTGAAACTCTGTATCTGATTTGATTACAGGCAGCAAATTTAAAACTTCGGTTTGTGCTTGCCATTCACCCTCATGGAAAGTTGCTATAAATTGAGTGCCATTTCCAACAAACCACCCTATGTTTTTTTTAGTAAGTGCGCTTTCCTCGCTTAGGTACTCTATTAGATTAGAGTATGAATAAATTTGATCTGATTGGTAGGATTTTAAAAAACCACTGTTAGTTAGGGTTATGGTTGAAATAATGCCTATCAGAATTAGAGCTACAAGCAGCTCTAATAAGGTGAAGCCTTTGGAATTGCTTAATTTGATGAAATCCAATTTCCTATATCGGTATTGTCTCCAACACCTCCCTCAAGACCATCTGCTCCTAGGCTATATATATCATATCTTTTTGCTTTCTCTCCTGGAGACAGATAAAAGTATTCTTGCCCCCACGGATCAATTGGTACAGAGTTAATGTATCCATTTTCTGGATACAGGTAAGGCCTCTTAAGCTCCAAATGAGGTTTTATGAGTGCTTCTAAGCCCTGATCTGTCGTGGGATATCGCATTTCATTAAATTTATATAACTCTAGAGCTTTTTCTACTTGAGAAATATCAGCTCTCATTTTTTCCAAGTTAGCACGCTGCAAAAAAGGTGAGACATTAATGGCAACTATGGTCGCGAGAATTCCCAAGATCACTATGACAGCCATCAACTCAATTAAAGTAAAACCTGGTCTATTTTTTAAAATCATTATTATCCTAAGGCTATGGTATTCATTTGCATGATGGGTATTAAAATTGCCAACACGATTAACAAAATAATACCTCCCATAAAGATAATTACCAAGGGCTCCAGAAGAGACAATACAGTAGCGCGTTTATTCTCTATCTCTCCCTTCATGTATTGGGTTACCTTTTCAAACATAAAGACAAGATTACCTGATTTATAGCCACTTGAAAGCAACTGAATAAATAGTGATGGAAAAATATTTGATGCTTTTAAAGATTGAATAAAGTCTTTTCCTTCTACAAGGTCAACCCTAGCATTGGCGATTGTTTTGGCTATATATTTATTGCCAATAACTACTTGCGCTTGTTGTATCGCAATATCAAGATTCAGTCCTGACTTCAGCATTAAATGCATAATCCTGGCAAAACGTTCAACCTCTGCATTTAGAATAAAACTTCCTACAAGAGGCAACCTTAAAAAATTTTTATGGAACAGTATCGATGTTTGCTCATTCTTGGACATCCTTTTGTAAGCATAATATATTCCTCCAATAGAACTGAAAAGTAATATAAGAAAAAGCCAAGCATAGTCAGAAATAAGCATAAGACTTCTTGTGAGAAGAGGAAGAGTAGCTCCAGCCCTTACAAACTGATCAACTACCTGGGGCATAACAAATGTAAGTAAGGCAAAAACCACTCCGATAGAAAAAGTTAAAAGAATTATTGGATAGGTCATGGCGGAGACAACTTGTTGCCTTACAAGAGCTGCCTCTTCAAGATAGTCTGCAAGATTACTAAAAGCAATATGCAGATTGCCCGCAGCATCTCCAGCAGCAATTAAGGATCTATATGTTTCATTAAAAATAGTAGCATGAGCAGACATAGCGTCAGCAATCCTTGATCCTTGCAATACCTCGTCTCTTACAGAATGAAGTGCTGTGGAAAGATTTTTATCATCAACTTCAGCAGCAATTGATTTTAAGGTTTCGTCTAAAGCAATACCAGAGTCCAATAATGTTGCTATCTGCCTTGTAGCAAATAGAACATCTTTTTGATTAACCCTAAGTTTTCTTTGAAATCTATTCTGAGAAAGCTCTAAAGATAAGGGGGTTAAGTTTCCTGCTTTAATTTGCTGTCTAGCTGAACGCTCAGAAGCTGAGCTAAGAATTCCATTAATCTTTTTTCCGGTTAGATCAATGGCAGTATATTTATATGTTGGCATCTTGATGGCTTTGAACTTTAAGAAGCTCTTCATAGGAAGTTACTCCTTCTAGCAATAACTTAGCTGCCGATGCTTCAATTGATAAGGTATTTTTAAAAGCACATTTTTCTAATGCGCTCTCTGACGCTTCATCATGAATTAATGCTTTTAATTCGTCTGTGACGCTAATGCATTCCGCAAGAGCCACTCTTCCCTTAAAGCCAGAATGACCACATTCTGCGCAGCCATTTGGCTGAAAGACAGTGCTACTGGATGTTAAAGAAAATTTTTGCTGCATTGAATCTGAGGCAGATTTCTCAGTTCTGCATTTTGTACAGAGTCTTCTTACAAGTCTTTGGGAGACCACCATTCTAATGCTTGAGGCAAGAAGATAGGACTCGATACCCATATCTCTTAGCCTAGCAATTGCTCCAATTGCACTGTTTGTATGCACTGTTGATAGGACTAAATGGCCCGTCAAACTAGCTTGAATAGCTATCTTAGCCGTTTCTATATCTCGTATTTCTCCAACCATAACAATGTCTGGATCTTGACGAAGAATCGATCTGAGGCCTGATGCAAAATCATAGCCAGCCTTTGCATTGACTTGAGTTTGTCCAATTCCTGGAAGTGTATATTCTATAGGATCCTCAACTGTCAATATGTTTTGAGAAGAGTCACTAACATGACGCAGCCCAGAATAAAGCGTTGTTGTTTTACCAGAGCCTGTTGGCCCTGTAACCAAGATAATTCCTTCAGAGAAATTTAACGCAGCCTTGTAGGTTTCTAAAATTGATTCAGGTAAACCCAAATCGGTAATATTAATTTGCGCAGCCTTTTTATCAAGGAGCCGCAAGACAACTCGTTCACCATAAGATGAAGGTAATGTAGAGACACGCACGTCAATTTTATTTGTGCCTAGGGATAATGAGACTCTGCCATCTTGGGGTTTTCTTCGCTCAGCAATATCAAGTCTAGCGATGATCTTAAGGCGTGAAATAATTGGTGATGAAAGTCTAGAATCATGCGTGAGAACCTCCTGCAAAATTCCATCAACTCTATATCTAACAATAAAATTATCTTCATAGGGCTCAAAATGTATGTCAGATGCTCTAACTTTAATCGCTTGACTTAAAACACCATTAATTAACTTGATTATTGGGGCATCATTAGCTCCGCTCAATAAATCTTCAGTAGGGGCTAATGTATTTGCAAAGGATTGAAGGTCGAAATTCTCAGAAAGGTCTGCACTAAGATTCGGATTATCGCCTTCCGCAGAGTAAAATTGAGTTAATAGTTGATCGAAATCTTTTGGAGAGCAGACTTCGGAGAGAAAGTCAGACCTAAGGACTCTAGAAAGTTCTTGGTAAAGTTCGAGACTTAATGTTTTCTCAGCAACTACGTAAAGTTTTGATTTTTTTAAGTAAGCAAGAACCCTGTGCACTCGGGCAAAATCATAGGGAAGAGATATATTTTCTTCTAAATTTTGGCCTTCCAGATCCATCAATTCACTGTGTTAAATCTATGGGCTGAACTTCAGCCGAGGAGCGCAAAAGAACTTCAGCATTGATGTAATTGTATTTTTCACCCGAAAGAGAAGACACATCAGCAGAATCAATAAGAATTCTAGGTCGCAAAAATACCATTAGATTCCTTTGTACCCTAGATTCTGCAGAAGAACTAAATAATTTTCCAAGCAAGGGAATGGAGCCAAGGATTGGAACTCTAGAAACGCTCTCTTGAAGATCATCTTCATTAAGACCTCCCAATACAATCATTTGATTGTTATCCACTAAAACCGTAGTTTCAATACTTCTCTTATTAGTGATAAGGTCAGCTGTACCAGTTAAAGGACCAACAATTCCAGATACTTCCTGTTTTATCTCCAAAATAACTGAATTACCTTCATTGATTTGCGGAGTAATAGAAAGCTTGATACCAACCTCTTGTCTAGAGGTTGTTCGAAATGGGTTAGCATTACTTGAGCCCAAACTTTCACCGGTGGTAATGGGAATTTCTTGACCTATGACAAGGTGAGCTGGTTCGTTATCCATGGCAATAATAGTATGCGTAGATAAAATATCTGAATTTTGATCATTTGCAACAGCGCTAATTATTCCTGCAAAGCTATCTCCGCCGCTAAAATCACCAAACCCGCTTACCAAACCAGAGGAATTCAATAAAGAAGATGTAGCAAGATTACTTAATGTTGCATTATTGCCCTGCTCGATTGCTGAGCCTGCGAGTGACAGCAAGTCTGGGTTAGCTCCATTTTGAAACCGGGTGATTCCGATGGGAATATTTCCGTCTTGCGCTCCAGCAAAAATCGTCTCAACCCCAAGATTCCTCGCTGCTGTTTCAGATAGCTCAACAATAATGGCTTCAACCAATACTTGAGCTCGCCTGATATCAAGTTTAGATACTAAATTTCTTATTAAATCTAAATTAGTTTCTTCTGAAGAAATAACAAGAGAGTTAGTTTCACGATGATGGGTGACAACAGGCTTATCTGCATCTTCGCCTGAAAATCTTAAAGAAACAGTATTTATAATTGCTGCAACTTCTTCTGCTTTAGCATACTTTAAATATATAACTGCTATGGATCCACCCGTTAAGGCATCTTGATCAAGAGCTCTCAGTGTAGATGTTATATTCCGGGTAACGATTAGATCTGCTGATAAAATGACTGAATTTGACGGGGTAAATGGTACAGCGATAAAATTATTGATAGTAGGATTATCCTGAACTTTAAGCCTATCAAGAATTCTTACTGCCTCTACAGACGAAAGATTATTTAATTTAATAATATTAATAGCTGCACTGTCATTCATATCAAGCGTAATAAGTAATTTTTCAATGCGATCAATGTTTGATTTTTTATCAACCAATAAAATGGAATTAATAGAAGGAATGCTTGATAGATGTGATTGGCGTCCTGTAATAGCCTTAATCTGTGGTAATATTTCTCCTGCAGAACGATTTTTTAATGTAAATATCTTTGTTGCAATTGAGGCATTATTAAAAGAAGCATTGGAATCTCTGGTGGCTTCATTCTCCGGGACAATCCTAACAACTCCCCCATCAGAAAGAGCTGCAAAACCATGGACTTGAATAGTTCTAAGATAAACATCCCAAACCTGATCTCCCGAAAGTATTGAATCTGAAAAAATAGAAATTCTACCTTTAACCCTTGGATCAAGTATCAAAGTTTTTTTAGAAAACTTGGAAATATCTTGAGTGACTTTAGCAATTTCAACATCCTGATAATTTAGTAAGAAATTTTCTTGGGCGACTAGCTCGAATGAAAAGATAATAATCAAAAGCAGTGAGGACAATGTATGTAGTTTTTTCATGTTTTAATTATTTATTACTATATCTGTACTCAATTGATAGCTTTTACCGTTTTGAGTAAAAATTGCAATCTTAGAGTTAACACTTTCAAGCTTATACCTATTCTCTAAAAGTTCACCCTGTTGAACAACATAGGTTTGATTATTTTTTTTTACGATCACTGAAGCTCTTTTATCACCTGCTCTGTATCCAACTATTTTATAGTTGAAGCTGCTAGATAAAGGTTCTTGTATTAACTGACCTGGATTTTCTGAAATGGATCGGGAGTTTGAAATTGAACTAAAATTATTTTTAATGTTTTCTGGCTGAGACATCAAGACAAGATACAGGTTTATTAAGTAATATATGGCTACTACGCCCAACAGTGTTATGAGAGCTTTTTTTATCAGAATAAAATTAATTTTCATTAGCGAACAAGTTTAGCTTATTTCAGAAAGCCAATTACATAATTTTAAAAACTATTTAATTGGTATGGTAAACCAGAATTCAGAACCGCCCTTTGGTCTAGATTGTACTCCTACATCTCCTTGAAGGTTATAGACTAAATTTTTTACTATAGCTAAGCCAAGACCGCTGCCCTGCGGAGTATTAGCTCTTGCTGAGGCTGTTCTAAAGAACCTTTTAAAAACTAAGTCTTGATCTTCTGCGGCCACGCCTTCACCTTGATCAATAACTGCCAATCGAATTGCTTCGCCCTGCTTTTTAAGATTGATCTGAATAATAGAGTTCTCGGGGCTGTATTTAAATGCATTATCCAAGAGGTTATTAAGTACTCTTTCGATTGCCTTGGCATCACTCTTAACCGTCACGTCAGATTGACGCTCAAACACAACTTGGATATTTTTTCTTTTTGCTTTATTTTTGTATGCGAGAACCACTGATTCAATGATCTGATTTAGCACTATTTTCTCAATAACAAACTTGAGTTCACCATATTCAATCCTTGATAAATCAATCAGTGAAGTTACCATCTCACTCAATCGGTCTGCGTTATGCAAAATAGCCTTTGAAAATATTTTTGCATCCTTTTTATTCTCTAAGGCGCCATCCAGCAATGTCTCAGAATTTGCTTTGATAACACTAACGGGAGTTCTTAGTTCGTGGGATAAATTCGAGATAAAATCCCTTCTCATTGAATCCATTTGTCTTAATTGAGTTGTCTCATGGACCACTAAAATTAGTTCCTGAGTCGACTTAGCCTTGTTCATATGGGCTAGGATCCATCGCGTGTCATCCTCACCTGTTTCCAGCTCAAACTCACTATCAAATTTGCCTTTTTTTTGAGCTTTTTTGTACATCCTGCTAAGAGCAGGTATTTCTAAATCATGAATAGATCGATCAATAATCTCATCTAGACCCAAGATTTGCATAATCTGATCGTTGCGGAAAGTTATTAAACCATTTTGGTCGCAAACCATAATCCCTTCGCCTAGACCATCCAAAACTGATCCGAATTGATCTCTTTGTTTTGCTATTAAAGAAATTTGATTTTTTAAGTTTGTTGAAATCGTAGAAATATTTCTAGCCATAGACCCTATTTCATCTCTTCGTTTTATAGGCAAGGATCCTAGATCTTTCTTTTTATAAGAGCCATCGGACATATCTGATGCAGCTCGCTCTAAGTCCATTAAACTTTCGCGAATATAGTTGCCTGCAATAACGCTTGCCAAAATTGCAACAATAAGGGCGACAACGATAATTAAAGTCATTGAATTTTCAAGTGATGCAAGGGAGCGATCGAGGTATTCATTGGTTACTGAAATCCTGATGACTCTTTTAGCTTCAGTGGTAGTATCTAGCAGAGCAAAATACAACATGTCCTGCTGTATTGAATTACTAAAACGTTTGCTGGAACCTGAACCATTATTGAAAGCAGCTATCACCTCCGGTCTATTACTATGATTATCAAGGGACTCTAGAATATCCATTGCGATATCAGAATCAACCAAGACCTTTCCATCAGGCGCTATAAGTGTAATTCTGGAGCCAGACGCGTCAGAGTAAGAGTCAATTTGAGATTTTAAGCTACTAGAATTATTGACCTTAGGAGATTCGGCAAAAGACTGTCTTAAAATTTTTGCCTGCTTAGAAAGCTCGTTCTCAATCTGTTGTTGCAAGCCTTCTGATAGATCTCTCTCGGCTACAATAAATGCAAGAGATAGACCGATGAATAGGCATGACAAAATAATAAAAAAAATACGACCACGGATGCTCATTAGGAATTAATGAGGAGTTTTTGAAAAACGGTAACCAACTCCACGAATAGTTTGAATGTAAACACCTATTGAGCCTAGCTTCTCTCTCAATCTTTTGATGTGAGTATCTACGGTTCGAGTTGTTACTTCAGCGCTATAACCCCAAACCTCTTCAAGTAACTGATCCCTGGTTTGCACTCTACCCCTTCTATCAATTAAATGCTTTAAAAGACGAAATTCTAAAGCTGTGAAGGCAATTTCATTATTGTTAATAAATACCTGATGGGCATCTAGATTTAGTTTTAATTCACCAAAGACAAATTCAGCCTCATGCTCTTTCGTTGATTCGGATAATCCTCTTTTAAGTATTGCCTTTACTCGTAAGATTAACTCCCTAACGCTAAAGGGCTTAGTCACATAATCATCTGCACCAAGTTCAAATCCAATCACACGATCAACCTCATCGGCTTTTGCTGTTAATAGAATAATGGGAATGTGCTTTGTTTCTTCGTTTGATTTAATATCTCTGCAAAGAGTTAGACCTGATCCATCGGGAAGCATTAAATCTAAGATTATTACATCAGGGCTATTGTCTAAAATAGACTGTTCACCTTCTGTAATTGAACCTGCTTGAAAAACCTGAAAAGATTCTTTGGAGAGATTGTAATCAATCGTTTTCCGGATATCAGGTTCATCCTCTATTATTAAAACTCGTGATGTCATGGGTATTTTAAATAAGTACTCTCTATTTATACATTAATTATATAAGAGAGCGAACTCATTAAGAGCTATGTTTCTCAATTGCAACAAAATCATCACGCAATTGTTTCTTCGAGAACTTCCCAGAAGCTACCCGTGGAAGCTCATCAAAGTGTATCTTGATCATTGACGGTATCTTATATGCCGCAATTTTATCTTGTAAAAAGTCTTTGATT
>Ga0209482_1001800_pt1 | contig 14059 bp, 5 predicted proteins | sample CoawatmetaG10DNA_FD_187512 | JGI IMG/M metagenome (GOLD analysis project Ga0209482, IMG submission 187512) | Marine microbial communities from the West Antarctic Peninsula - Coastal water metaG104-DNA (SPAdes) (version 2) | ecosystem: Environmental > Aquatic > Marine > Coastal ...
TAAGCAGTGGAATAACGCCGCTGTTCCCTACTATGAGGGAATGGTCAAGATTGAGGGCTCTCATGGTGGCGTCGGCTTTTTAGAATTGACCGGTTACTGAATATAAATACATCGCTACTGCATCAATTCATGTCCAAAGGAATACGACGAGAGAAGTAATAAGTGTTGTTACGAAGGAAAATATAGGAACAAAGATGGTCGTTCATTTGGTTTACACACCCACAAGTAGAATTGATGGAATGCATATGTCATAGGGGTCTCAGGAGGTTTCCCAAGGAAAGGTGGTGCGGACGGAGAGACTCGAACTTATATACCACTCATAACTATCCTTATAAAACAATTAGTTAGCGCCATCCATTACCCGATACTGCGAGTTGATTAGAGTTGTTTCATGTCAATTCCGCAGCAATTCCCGCAGCTTTTTTATGCCTAACTTCGACTACATCATGAGATCGATAAACCAGCTAAAAATCACCAACAGATCGTTTACACTATTGTGGCTTTTTTACTCAACAACGACGTTAACTTTTCATAAATAACCGGGACTGCTACAAGAACCTCTAAGGCCATCTACTTCCTTTCCAAATAACTTTAACCGTATCGGCACCACTCGCGCCACGCCTCATAAATTATAACCATCGCAAGGGTGTCTGGTTCGCAATACTTTAGCAGTCCTTGCGTGAGTGCCTCGCGTTCATAATCAGACATCTCTGTAAATTGTAGCTTTGCATACGCTGTGAGTGCTGCCCCTCCGTTTGATAACTGGCTCTTATGCAAACTATAGCTGACTGAATTTTTCTCGTGATTTCAGTGTATTAAAGACCAATATTCACGCACATATTTTGATGTGATATTTTAACAAATTTTTCCAAAAAAAATATTGGAAAGATTTACACGTCACCTATGTAGGTTCCCTTCCATGATAAGGGGGGCTTACCCCCGATTCAACTTTCCGGATCGGGAAGTTGGGTTTCAGAGCTCTGGAACCTTGTTTTCAGCTAATAGGAGTAATCATCATGACGCAAGAATCACCAATCAATAAACCCCGAATACAATACCGACAAAGCCTAGACACAGGACGCGTAGAACGGGTCAGGAGCAGCCTCAAGGACTTAACAGTAGATGATAAGTGGCCACTGGCAAAGGCGCCTGTAGTAGGCCATATTTGCCCCAAATGCAACGGTTCTATGAAAGTGGTTACACACGACGATAGAGTGCTGCACTGTTACTGGTGCACGAACGGGCACGGTACGATAACGATCAGTGACAAGGCCAGTTACGACAGACGGCTAAGACTAGGGCTTCACATCGACTATAGACGCACAGTTGGCTTTTAAAGTCTAACAACATAGTTATTATCTAGATCACCAATGCCTTCGTCCGCGCATAAGTCTGCATCTGCATCTTAACGCGCTGCGCGCGTGCGTCTGCGTCTGCGTCTGCGAGTAAATCTGCAGATGCATCTTGTCGTGTGTTGTTTTCATTAATTCCTTCGATTAGTTCTTGGACAACATTTGCTTTAAATAAACCCATGCCCTTATGTACCAGAAGCTTAATCTAGGTGGTGGAATCAATCTTTTGTAATGAGTCGATATTTTCGGCAATGAAGGTGACGGCTCGGTGCTAAGGGCAGCACCCTGCTGCGACTGATCCATCTCGCACTGTCTAGACAGAAACTCAGGCATCGTCTTATGTACTACGTATCCGCATTTGGTCATTACCTTCTCCTATATACTTGGACATCATCTACGCCTACATGCTTAGCTAGGAAGCCAGTCACACTTGCTTTCATTGGATTTCAATAATGCAGAATTACACAAAGTAGTTAATATTACTCAATAAATTAAAGATAAAAAACGCCTAACTCTAATACATATAGGGGGAATTTACCTTACCCCTAAAGATCACAATTCCACTAGCTTGCTCGATGATATAGTCCACCTTTCTCTATATTAATAATCCTCCCCGTTTTTACCTCACTAGTTATCACTTCAAACTCTTCATCTACCATCATGCCCAGAATAGCCTCAACTAGCGGTGCAGACGGGCCCAATATCTGGAGGTTAACATCACTCTGTCCTGCGGTCAGATACCAAGTGTGTAGTTCATTTGGAGAATGAGAATAACTGATTGTCACTCCATCCCCTGCTTCGACAATAAGGCTATCTTCAAGATCTAACCCACCCTCTAGATTAGTATGAACTGCATCTTGTGGGCGTTCGTCAGTAACTATCTCATCGTCTTCAACTAAATTTTCATTTAAAGACTCTATTTCGTCATTCTCAAGGTCAGATAATAGGCTTTCTGTGGACTGTCGCTCACCACGCTCTTCATGTCTAACGAAACTTTCTGGAAAATAACTAGAGCCAATGGGTTCTATCGAGTGAACACCCAAGCTGACAACTAAATCGTTATAACAAGCGTCGCTATCGAGGTACCAATCAGATGCCCAGCAACGCCAAAATTTCCATCCAACTCTTTCTAATCGTTTTTGTCTGATTTGATCACGAGCATAGTTATCAGGCCCATGATATTGATCTCCGTCAAGCTCTATTGCTATTCTCCTATCCCCAGCCCCTTCAACAACTAAGTCTATCCTGTAACCACCAACACTGTACTGAGGTATTACTCGATAACCCTCAGCTACTAATCGCTGAAACACCTGCCTTTCAAATCCAGACTCACAAAGGTCAATAAGCTGTTTATCCTGATCAGTAATATCTACTGGCCGCTCGAAATGATCTAATAATGCTGCTTTGAGATCACCCACACCCGTCAAATCCTCTTTTCCTACAGACCTCACAAGTACTAATCGATCTCGCGCTCGGCTAACTGCAACATTAAATCTTTGTCTAGCATCAAGAGTTGTATGTGCTCTCGCAGCACCAGGTGAAGCAACCATTGATAAAAATACAATATCTTTCTCCTGGCCCTGAAAAAAACGAGCATCACCGCAGTCAATTGAATATTTTTTTATGGTTTCGACACCTAGTCGATCAAATAACATCTTAGATATTTTAGCAGCTTGCTTATGCCCAATTAACGAAATAACACCTATAGAGCGATTGCGATATTTTTCATTATTTGTAATAGCCTCAATTTCTTCAACTATAACCTCTGCCTCTCTGTCGTTTGTATCTAAATGTCTTTGCCCGTCTTTAACCCAAATATCGATCAATGGAGGTGTTAATCGCTCCAATGCTGTTGGTATGCGTAATGGAATTAGCGGCTCCGAATAGAATTGCTTTGAACAAAAGTTGATAATCGCCTCAACGCATCTGAAATGCTCTTGCAGCATGATTTTTTTTCCGGGTGACATGACTCCTACGAGATCATATAGTGAGTTACTTGGATGAAATATCCTGTGGAGGGGGTGATCGGAAAGCCAACTTTCCATCAACTGGTTTATCTTTTCTTCTTTTATACCAGCTAGACTAGGTGATACTTGCTTGTCGTCACCGACAACTAACAATTTCTTTCCCCTCAAAATCACAGGTATAGATGTAACGTCTGATTGACTAGCCTCATCGATTATTACCAGATCAAAGGCACCTAGTTCAGCCGGTATCTGTTCAGCAACACGACCTTCAGGAATAATCCAACAAGGAATTGCACCATAACAGCCTTTCATGGCATCTCTAGCTTCTTTATAATGACCTTTAGAGCGAACTCCAGTAATATTTATACCAATTCTTTGGAACGCCGCGGAAAATCTAGCCAAATTAGATGAAATGCTGTTAGTCATATTTTGCCGGAGGCCTAACAAAGCTCTTAATTCAATTAACCGGTTGTAGACCCTAGAGAGCTCAACCTCCAGATCTGACTGTTCATCCACAAGTTCTGATATTTTGTTTCGAGACGGAAGGTTTGTGATAAAACCCATAGCTCGCCAGTAATCCCAAGAAAACCGCCAATCATACTTTGCCCATTTTTCATTCTCATCTGTATTAGGATCAGATTTCAAAAGTTTGGCCCACTTTGGCGCTCTAGACGCTTCAACCTTGTCCGCTAACTGTTCTAAACGAACCATATTTGGCATGGTTTCATTTAACGAACCTAATTCACTAAGAATTAAACGCCAACTGTCCCCTATTTTTTCTACATCGTCGTCAAGACCTAAACAAGCCGACAAGTCTCTTAATTGATGAAATATTGGACCATGTCCAGTTCTAGCCAAATCACTTAGCGACCTAGATAAACTTCTTGCATCTTCAAGTTTTCCACGCTCATACCATTGATTCATGGAGTCTAGGAGTAGGTCAAATTCGCCAGCCAATTCATCAACCTTATTATGATTAATCCCCCATGGGTAGAGTTCCTTAACTACTGCAAGAGCATCAGACCATTCGATATAACTAACATGCACCGACTGCAATATAGGTTTATTATCACGCAAAAATAAAATTAAATCGGTTAGTCCAGCTGGCAACTTAGGGAAGCCAATATAAACCGATAGGCTTGTCCATTTAGCTATCATTGGTTGGAGATTACTGGCTAAAATAAAGAATTGAAGAATTATCTTCCATTCATCAACATTTGATGGTTTTTTTCCTTGGATTTCAATTTTTTCAAAACTTTTCTTGGCTACTCCTTTAAAAATATCTCCTACACCAAATGGTTTTTGCCCTGATGAAGCGTTAGAGACCGCGCGTACAACATCTTTATTCCTCCAGTCAATAACATCTATATTAATGCTATATATCATTAACTTCTCAATAGAAGAGAACCAGTCACCAATATCAGTTAATAGGTTAGTAATTTGCTGTCTGTCACTTTCAAGAACGCCCTGGCCGAATTGATTTTTTATCAAAGACCCCCAATCTAGTTCGGTCTTTGTATGCTGCCTCACTCGATGTATTTGGTTAAAAACATCCCGGACAGTATTAATTTTTTTGTCAAACTGCTTTATCGCTCCTGCTGGTTCAGGCAACTGGCCTCTTAAAAACGATGCTTCAATTTTTTGACTTTGCTGCAAGCTTTCATGTAGCTGCTTTACAGTTGGAATATCTGGCAATGCCGATGGCAGAGGTAATAATTGCCCGACATAGATAATATATTCTCCAAGACTCTTACGAAGTTCAAATAGTTCTCGAATATCCTCATCACTAAATTTTGGTGCGTAATCTGTTGTGAGCTGAAGTTCATCAGGAAACCAAGAGTGATCTCTTTCTGGTTCAGCCTTAATTTGTTTCACTAACTCAGCGGGAGTAAAAAAGTCATCTTTATGCTGAACTTTTGTGAGTTGATATTCAGCATGTTTGAACAAGGAATTTTCAATGACAGCAATACGGTCCTTTTTTGCGCTAATCTCGTTTTCAATCTCACCAATCTGTTTTTTAGCATCGTTAATATTCAGACTCTGAACTCGGGAGGAAATAAAGCTAATTGCTTCTTCTACTTGTTTCTTACCCGCGCCATCCGTATCAAGTATTGAAATAGTGAGCTTTGATAGCGTTTCCGGAAGTTTACTACGGACTCCAGCCAAAGCTGCAGGTGTCTTTGCCGAAATTAACACACGACGCCCAGTAGCCATGTAATGGGCTACGATGTTAGCTATAGTATGAGACTTTCCCGTTCCAGGAGGCCCCTGAACTGCAACAGCATCCGACTTGTCCAATAGATCAAGAATAGACTTCTGTTCACTATTGAATGGCAGAGGAAAAAAATAAGGTATATTGTTTTCTGGAGAACCCCCTAATTCAATTGCTGAAGCTGTGCTACCCGCCCATTGGGTAGAAGAATCGCGTCCAAATTCACTTAAATCTTGAGCGTTTAGATCTAGATGCACTTCACCTTCATCTACTCTTTCATCATTAGGTTGTGAGCCAAATGCAATTGCCACATTAGACAGATTAGCATTGAGCTGAGAAGAATCAATTTGCGCAATAAAATTATCAATATTATCAAGGTACGGTTGAGTCGACTTTGGCTTTAATGCCAACATCCATATAGAAGAAACGATTGGGACTTGAGGTAGGTGCGGGCATGACGAAATTTCAGAGTCATACTTTGATTCTGGGTGTAGAAAAGTTGCTACAGACATTCCGACGGAGTCACTTAAATGTTGATCAAATGGCGCATCGAGGCTTGTTTCATTCTGCTCATGTAAACGAAGAACCTCTTGAAGTTTTTGCCTAATTTGCCCAGCTCCTGGCAACATGGCCGCACTACATGGCTCGGTTACAATACGAGCACCATCTTCCTTTGGGGTGATTAACAAAGAGTACGAATTATTTTCGTCCAGAGACATATCAACAACATGTTCGATTAGAGGGGCACGAACAATAAAGTCGTCTTCACTTTTATAAAAAACGAAATTTTGTGCAAGAACAAGTTCAACCTCATCTGACCGATGCAGTAGTTCATGACGGACCTCGAAAAAGAACTTATAAAGCTGAATCTGTTTCAGTATTGTTAGTTCAAATTCAGCCCAGGGCCTCCAACATTTCACTAACCAATTATTAAATACTGAAGTTAAATGTGTCCAATCACTGATACTCACCATGATTTTCACTTCATGCGAGTTGCCAGTTATACCGGTAATATTTTCTTTAAGAGCAAGATGAGCTTCAACTAAGTCGCTAGCCGCGTCAATTGAACATATGAGATGCCCATGGCTAGACATCACTGGTTCACGCTCGGGGTTATTTAATTCTTTAACACTAAGAAATGGAGCACACAACTCTGGGCAATCAGGCGCATTAGTCCTTTCCACTCTTCCAATCGTTACCCAGTTCTCATCTAAACCGCTAGAGATAGATACATTGTCATGATCTAGTAGATCGTTCGAGGATAATGCAAATGCCACTGCAGGCTTTTTTAGATAGTCAGAAACTACCTTCCCTCTTATTTCATGAACCTCTCGAGCATAATTAAGAAGCCCTAATAAATTGTCTCTAACCTGCTGTGACTGTCCTTGTTCTGGCATGGAGTACTGTCTCTATAAAATCTTATTAAGGCATTTTTAACACTATTCAAACCTAGCGCTAAATTACATACCAATTTAACACTAATATATAAATTATTTATACGCAAATTTAACACTGGCCGATTTACCATCACCATCAATCAAACTAAACTGGTAAGTTCCAGCTTGATATAGCGTCACGTTTGCTGTGCCTGCTGCTGGTATCCATAAACTTTCTTGGCCGTTAACCAGAACTAACACTGGGTACTTTGCATTCTCCAAGACAATAGGCATGGGAACACTTACACCTCGCCCTTCAATTACACTACTATCTATTGGAAAGCGCACAATTAGCTCAGTGTTAGCTTTATCGGCACTAGCCAATGCTTCAGGTGCTGCCTGTGGCGCTTGTTGTGCCAACTGCCCCACTGGTAGTCCATCAAATACTTTATTCATCACTGGCACCGCTTGTCCTAAGCCTGTGTTCCGGGAAAGGTAATCACCGGTGGGGGAACCTATCCAAATACCTACGACATAATTACCATTAGTGCCAATAGCCCATGCATCACTCCCCCCTGGGCCTGTGCCTGTTTTGTAGGCAATGGCTTGACGTTTGATGCGGCCATGTAAACGGCCTGCACCAGCCGTGTTATTACTGAGCAGGTGATTAATTTGAGCTATTTCTGCTGCACCAAAAAGTGCCTGTGCTTCTTCTCTTGCTTTGACTGCATTCGCTTGTGATGTGCTAATTTTCGTCACCTTACCTTCATTTCCCAGTGCAGTATAAAGGCTCACTAATTCATGTAGGGTGAGGCCTGCCCCGCCCAAGGCAATGGGCAAACCTTCCCCATGGCGTAATGGAATCTGGGCTTGAGCCAGCTTGCTTTTAAATCGTTCTGGGCCCAATTTATTTAACACTTTAACTGCGGGAATATTAAGAGAGCGCTGCAATGCTTCACCAATGGTAATGTCGCCATGGAAGCGGCGACTTAGGTTTTGTGGCTGGTAGCCATTAATGTTAATGACTTCATCTTTAATCATGCCATTAAGGTGAATGAGTCGCTCACTGGCGGCTTGAGCATAGATAAATGGCTTAAGTGTAGAACCTGGTGAGCGAATGGCTTGGCTGTAATCTACAGCGCCAACCTGACTAAAATCGGTATAGCGTTGAGAACCCACATAGGCTTCTATCTTGCCTGTTCTTGCATGGGCTAAAATTATGGCCATGTTGGTGTGGGGCTGTAATTTAGTTAGCTTGGCAATGGTATTTAAAGTGGCCTGGTATTCAAGGTTAAGGGTTGTTTGGGCCTGAAAACTGCCTTCAGACCTTAAACGATAAGCTAAATGAGGTGCCATTTTAGGCATGGTTTTAATACGCTGGGGCAAAGGCGACAGCAGTGCTGTGGTGAGGTAATTCTGATCGATAATATGTTTATTGAGGGCCCGCTCTAACACTAATGTTCGAGCTTCATCGGCCTTTAGCGGAAAGCGGTCTGGGCGTCTGCGTTCTGGGGATTGTGGTAACGCCACCAGCAGCGCAGATTCTGCCGGTGTAAGTTCGTTTGCCCACTTGCCAAACCAACTTAAGCTGGCCATTTGAACGCCTTCAATGTTACTGCCGTATGGCGCAAGCGACAGGTAAAGAGACAGGATTTGACCTTTGCTATGACTGCGCTCAATGGCAATGGCCTTCCGCATTTGATCTAGTTTATTCCATAAGGTGCGTGGTTTGGGTTCCATTAAGCGTATGGCTTGCATGGTAAGCGTAGAGCCACCAGAGACAATGTGTCCGCGAGTTGCTAACTGCCATGCAGCTCGGGTCGTGGCTAACCAATCCACACCATGATGGTCATAGTATCTTTGGTCTTCGTAGGCCATGAGTAGGTCTAAAAAAGTACTATCGACATCCTGTGGTTGTGTTTTTAACCGGTAACGTTCATCATCGGCCATAAGTACATGCAATAACTCCCCCTGAGCGTCGGTCACATAACTGGCATAGGTTAAGCGGCTCTGATCAATGGGACCACTGTAGCCAAATAGCCAGCCTAGGGATAACACCCCTAAGCCAGCTAAGGCGATAAACCATTGCCGTACCTTGGTCATTATTTTGCGATCACAATAACATGGCTTTCAGCCGTATTAGCACGGTAGATAGGCTGGTACATGTCTTCAATGGAGATAGCAGGCACAAAATAACTTCCTGGCGTAACGGCACGCATCACATAAGCAACGTAGAAGACATTACCGTTGATTCCACTGCTTCGGTATCCACGATTCAATGACCAAGCGGCTACGTAACGGTCGTCTCGGTATTCTTCAAAGCTAGGCTTTAGCCGCTTAAGCTTGCTCAGTAGCTTACGACCACTGCTGAGCCTGGGGTTTTCAAGTTCAAAACCAGCAGGTACTGGCGCTTCGATGGATAGCTCCATGTCATTTTTTAGTTTGCTATCAATTTTGATGGCATGCACCACCATAAGGTCGGTGCCTTGATTAACCTTCCTAAGCTCTATTTCTTCGCCTGTTGCCAGGTTCTTATACTGCGTGGTTATTGCCATATCACTGGCAAAGTCGTCTGTAAGGTCCTTATTGACCCCCGATGAGCTCACTTTGATGTACATATCCTCATCACTCGTGTTTTTAGCACTGGTCCATGATGATTGGCTTGTTAAATAGGTACTTAAGTCTTTAAGCTTCGAATCTTTAAAATCTAGGCTAATCGACAGGTTTTCTGATAAAGGCTTAGCGTCTTTATTTAAACTTGCTAAGCGTAATAACCAGCCTTTTTCTTGGGTGCTGATATAACGTTCTCTTTTCGCATCCTGATACAAGCCTTCTAATTTCTCTATGACTTTGGATTTGAAGTCTTGGCCAATGACATCACTATCAAGCACGTAATAACTAAACAACGCTTGATCACGTATCTGGCTTCGGTAATCGTACCGGTTCCATGACATTGGGTTAACACCGCCAACTTCACCTAAAATACGTTGCTCACGTAGGACATCACCTAGCAAGCCAAATGTTGCGGCCAAATGAACCTGGCTTTGCACACCAAAATCGTTACTCGACAAATTGGATGCTAAGTAACGTGCTTCACCCGGATCTGCGTTGCCATATTTAGTGCGCAAGTAGATGGCATAGGCTCTAACAGACATGGAATCTACGTCTAAGTTTTCGACATAATCCATACCGTTAATCAGCAGGTTTTCTGGTACTTCGTAGCCTTTGGCTTTGGCCTCTTGCAAGAACTCCATCGCATACATTGATAGCCACGGTTCAGGCCGATTACCACCACGCCAAAGGCTGAAAGCACCCGTATTAAGCTGCATTTGGCTAATGTGGTTAATGGCCTTAGCGATGTGTTTTTCTCGTTCGCTCTTGCTCCAACTCGCATCATTATCATTCACATACAACACTGGCCAGGCTTTGGAAGTGGTTTGCTCTAAGCACCCAAATGGGTAGCGACTTAAACTTTGTGAGATCCAGTCTGTTGCCAATAAAGGCCTGTCTGTGACTCGCACATTTATTTTGCGAGATGCAGGCGTTAAATCTCCCACATCACTGCTAATAGTGCCTCGGCTACCTGACGCTAAGAAAATACTGCTTTCATACTGTTCAATAAATCGATTGGTGATAGCAGTAAGATCCCAATGGTAATTCTGCTTAACACCATCTGGCCTTGTTAGGGTGAGGCCTACCCGCCCTGGCTGGGCAGTTTGAGCAGTCACCTTAATGCCTAATTTGACGCGTTCGTCCGTTGCCAAATTAATGCGTTGTTGGCGATCAGACAATTCGAAGTTCTCTGTGGCATCCCAATCAAGGGTGAACTCCCCCTGTGGCAACTCTAAGTTATGCAAACTGACGGCAACCTGAGCTTGATCGCCCACGGACATAAAGCGCGGCATAACGGGTTGGACCACTGCGGGATCCCTAACAATCATATTCTCAGTGGCAGAACCCATACGCTGGTCGTTGAAGGCAACTGCCATCAAACGTAATCGGCCGTTGAACTGGGGTAAGTCTAAGGTAATGGTCGCCTTGCCCTGTGCATCAACAGGCGCTAGGTCACTCACTAAAGCCACAGGTTTTACAAAGGTGCTTAGCGGGGCTACGTCAGAACCACCCGCTGCCTCTGCATCACCACCAAAGTGAACGCTCAAGCTTTCACCATCTTGATGTTGAATTAAGTGCCCGTACAAATCCATGATACCCAAGCCTAATCGGCGTTTAGCTAAGAAATAGGCCCTTGGGTCTGGTGAGGCATAACGCGTTAGTTGCAAAATACCCTCATCCACCGCCGCTAGAACAACTCGGCTGCCTTTAGGTAGGTTGGTTTGAACTTCAATATAAACAGTTTGATTAGGTTCTATTTTTTCAGGTGCAATAATCTGCACATTAGCAACAAGCTGAGGCTGTGTTACCGTTAGATGGCTGATACCCACTGCTCGCGCTGGCCCAGCACCTTGATGACCAGGCCGATACACATTGGCCATAATATAAACATCCGGCCCAAACGAGTCTTCAACATCAATTGCCACTTCCATACCACCGGCAGGGATATCAAGCACCCTTTCTTCTAGTATGGTTTGGTTGGCAATGAGTAAATGTAACTTGCCGGCATAGGGTGGTTTAATTTGTAATTTAATTTGTTCGCCAGTGGTGGCTTCAGCACTACTCAGGGCCATTTTCACTTGGTCTGGCATTGCAGATTGTGACCCCGCTGCATTCCACCAACCTACCCTATAACGCAGTTGAGTGGATTGCCCACTGACGGTATCAGTTACCTCTAAGCGATACCGCCCCCAAGGTTGCTGGCCAATCTGCAAGCGAGCGATACCGTCGCTATTGGTGGTTAATTCACCAGAGGTGATAACATTTTTGTCAAACCTGTTAATGGTGTATTTCCATTGGCCACTATAGTACCAATGGTAATCCCAGTCTTCTTCTACGACTTTGTAAACAAGCTTGCCCTGTTTAATGGCCGATGATGCTGAACTGATGTTGATTAGGTTAAAAGCAATCTCATCATTGCGATCAAATGCATCTCTCTCATCTTTAACACGAACACCCACCCAGGAAGCATAATTTAGCACAGGAAACTGTAGGCGAGACCTTACCTCTCTGCCACTAGGTTCTGTTACGCCTGCCGTTAAATTGACAACATGAGCTTGGTCTTTAAGTAGGCCTTTTGGAAGCATTATTAACGCACTGCCTTTATCATCCGTGTCGTTTACTTTTATCTGTTTCTTTGTGGTTTTATCACCATAATGACCAAACACGTACTCAGACTTTTCACTAAATAAGCGACGCTTAGGAGAAATGTTCATGGTAGCGGAAACTGCTAAATCTGTAGCTGGGGCACCGTACAAGTAGTCACTTTGAAGGGTCACTTCCATTGCTTCATCGGTGTAACCCGATTGCGACGTATCAAGTTTCACTTCAAGGGTTTCTGGCACATAGTCTTCTACGCTGAAGTTAACTGAGCCAATAGGCTTTTCCTTAGCATTTAAATATAAATTAGCGGTCCACTGCCCCGTTTTAGAAGAGTTTGGTACTGTAAAGCGGTGTTGTAGGCCGCCCTGTTCCAGGTACCCTATTAAACGGCTAAATTGTTCTTTGCCTTGGGCATTAACTATTTTTAAAGTGAGGGGCACGTCTATTGGGGCAACAAGGTCTTTATTACGGACTAATCCGCTAAGAACAACATCCTCACCAGGACGATACACACCCCTTTCGGTAAACAAATAAGCGTTAAATAAACCCAAAGGGTCGGCACCTGATACAGGGCGATCAGCCAAATCCATCTGTTTGCCAGTAAGGTCTAAGTAACTTTCCATCCCACCTACACTGTGTGCACGCACTTCGACGGGCCTTAGTCCGCCGTACCCATTAACCATAGGTAACGAAAACTGAACATAACCTTGTTCGTTGGTAGTAAGTGTTTGTAAGATTTCTTGGTTTTTGGCAATCAACTCAACTCGAGCACCCTCCAAAGGTTCTGCCGTTTCGTAAGAACGGGCATAAACACGCAAGCCATCAATGCCTCGGTAGGTAGACAGGCCAACGTCTGTAAACATTACATATTGAGTGGGCCGGACATCCCAGTAGCGTAAATCAATATCATCAGATTCCACCACTAAAACATAAATGCCCGCTTTTTGGGTATCCACTAATTCGGCTAAGTCTAGATTGAACGTGGTAGGTTTGTTTTTAGATATCGTGACAGAAAAATCTTGTTCTGCCGCTAGGTGCGCAGATTCCTGCAAGCCATTTATGTCGTTTTGATCAAGTAATCTAAGCCCTTTTAGGCCACGACTGGCCTGAATTTGCGACTCAGATAGACGATAGACTTTTAGGCTAAACTCGCCTGTATTGGTTAGTACCAAAGGTACTTTAGGACCGCCAATGGTAGGCAGCACCAAGCTATTTCCTTGAAACTTAATACTCGGGTCTAAGTCCGGTATAGCAAATGTATATAACGCAGAACTTTTTTCATGCCTGAAGGTATCACCGCCCGCCAAGGGAAAACCTTCCCGAAAAGTAACTCGATACTGATGCCCATAACGAAGTTCATTAAAGCACAGTATATTTGAGTTTGTTGTAAGGGCGGTGGGTTGCGGGGCGTATGCGCTAGAGCCCCCTTTTTGTGTCGCTTCCAAGCGAACAAAGTCCCCATAGTATTGCTGTGTGGATTCGAGTTGTGCTGGCAATTCAAGGCACTGTTTTGGCTGTCCTTTTGATTCTTCGTAATCGAGAACCTTGGCCTTCCCTTGAATCATCATCGCCGTTGCACTAACGCTGGCCAGCAACACTACCATAGCGAGCAATGCACGTTTAAAAGAGTTTTTTGGGGAGGCAGTAAGCATGTTTTTGTCCTTTGTTTAATCATAATCAATACGTCCAGCAACGAGCATCTATTGATGCTCGCACTAACACATATAGTTTAAGAATATTTCTGAGTTATGGGCTTACACAAGAAATTAGTATGCAGGTTGAGACTCGGAGATTGACTGCACATTCGGGTATATAAAAAAGAGAAACGGTGCCACCTAACACCGCCTTCTCAAAGCCGTTAGTCTTTTAGGTGGCGGGTCTTAATAGAAACATCTACACGGCGGCTTAAAGACAAGTCTTCACCATCAGGACCCAATA
>Ga0209482_1001803_pt1 | contig 14048 bp, 13 predicted proteins | sample CoawatmetaG10DNA_FD_187512 | JGI IMG/M metagenome (GOLD analysis project Ga0209482, IMG submission 187512) | Marine microbial communities from the West Antarctic Peninsula - Coastal water metaG104-DNA (SPAdes) (version 2) | ecosystem: Environmental > Aquatic > Marine > Coastal ...
CATTAGTTATGAAAAGGATCATAAAAATTCTTTTATTAAATCAGTATTAGCGGAAATTTACTTTTTATTTAGAAGAAGTTGGTAGCGCCATTGTGTTAGGTAAGGTGCTAGTCTTACTAAGTATTTGGCAGCAGTTATTATTCTAAATATTACAGAATGGAAAAGTGTGATGATAAAGTATAAGTCTACTCAAACTTCCTTAGAATTGATTGGAAGATTTATAAGGGCTAAAATTTTCGATTTGATTTCTGATAAGCGGTTATCGTTGTTTATAAGATCAAATGATATAATTAGTGCATCACCCATATTAGAAGGAACTCACGAGCCACAGGTTGTTGATTTTTTTTCATGCGCGTCAAAAAATGGATATTCAGATTTCTTGGTCGATATTGGCGGCAATATTGGATTAACCTCCTGCCTTGCTTCGAAATATTTTTCGTCAGTTTTTGTGTACGAAATCAACCCTTTAGCATTCAAAATATTGGAAGTTAATGTGGGATCACTTAAGGACTCAGAGAAATTCACTCTCAATAATTTTGGGATTGGCGCCGTCGATGGAAAGACCACGCTGGTTGTCCCAAAGCATAATTGGGGAGGGGCATATGTTGCTGATAACGGAAACAGCTACTCCGATCAGGTTCTTGCTAACAAAGATGGCTTCTCTGATGTTAAGGTAGAGAATTATGATAGAGCTGAGGTTTTAATCAGGAAAGGTTCAGGAGAGTTTACACGAATATTTGATCAAAGTCTGACCAAGCATGGTCGAGCAGTTAAAGGTGTGGTTAAGATCGATGTTGAGGGTTATGAAAGGACCATTATTAAAGAACTGGCCAAATCTACCAGAGACGGAGTTAGTTTACTTGTGATCTTTGAAAACTGGGATCCGGATTTGACTGCAAATGATATTTTAAGTGATTTTTCCGGGAAAAGTGTCAGTTTATCGAAAATCTTTAGGCAAACTCCGTTCCCTCCAAAGGCGTCTAAACTCACCAAATTTATGTTGTTTGCCTTATTAGTTCCGTTAGGGCTTGCGAAGTATCAATATACCTTAAAAAGTTTAGATCCAGATGATTTGGAAACTTCCTTGTTAGGGGATCTTGTGCTGGAGTTAATAGGTGAGTAATCTTGATTCTAAATCTTTCCATACTACCATTTATTTAAATATTAATTTTGAGTGCGTTTGCCGTGTTTGAACTCTTTATTTTTTTTAGTCTCTTGTCTTTTGCATATGCGATTGAGATGTCAGTATCGATTACTAGGATTGTTGGATTAAAAAATTACGATTTGGGCGCCGCTATTACACTTCAGAGTGCTCTTGCTTTAATCTCTCGCTTAGCCGTATTTATATACATGCCGTTAGCCGGGTTTATTGTCGATTTCAGCTCGGAATTATTGAGTTTAATGGTTATCATAGTTCCTTTTAGTATAGTTCCAATACTGATAGTAATATCAGCTTTAAATTCTAGGCATGTCACTAGACTGGTTGGTACTTTAATACAAAGAGCGATCACCACTGGGAGTTATTTTTCAACAGCTCCTGAAAAAAATCGAGTTGGTTTTGTAGAAATAAATATTTTCAACGATTCGTATTCCTTTGATGAAGTAAAGCGAATAACTAATTTAAATGTGTTGGTTATTTTGTTTTCGTATGTATTATATTATGTTAGTTGGCCAGTTATATTTCTTTCGATTCACCTGTTTCCCGATGCTCGAACAACGATTTTTGCCTCCGCAGCCCTTTTTACTGGGCTTAATACCCTCTGTATGTCTTTGATAGCAGACCCCACTACCTTAAAGTTATCAGCAGAGTCCTCAGCTAAATGTGAGTTATACCTTAATCTTCTTATTAGGCTAAGAGTTTATGGATCACTGATAGCTTTAATTTCATTGATTATTTTTGGCACCTTATTCTATGAATAAGATGTCCAGGGCAGGTGGCGTTAAATTATTAAGTTACATTTTTTGTGGTTTGTTTTTTAGTTTATTTTTTAAAGAGGGGGATTCATTCTTTTGGTCGCCATCAATTTTAGTTGCGACCCTAGTTATAATTCTGTGTAACATAAATAACATCGGAATTTCACCCAAGGTCTTCGAATATTTGAAAGCTTGTCTGGTTTTTATTTCCTTGGGGTGCCTTTATTATGTATTTCCTCTAGGGTCTGATTATATCAGGGTAGACGATCCTTTTGCATTTTTTGATTCTCAGAAGTACGCATTATCGGCTCAGATGACGATTGAGGAAGGGGCTGGATTGGGGCATTGGTTGTCTATAGGTATCGAACGATATATTATTATAATTTATCGAGTATTTGGAATTAATGAGGTTAATGTTGTAGCTATAAATGGCCTTGTCTTCATTGCTTCAGTAACAGTGTTCAGTAACATAATAAGTCGCGATGGAAGCTCTAGGTATTCAGTGGCGAGTTTTATGGCTCTAGTGCCGTTGACTTTTTTTTACGCTATTCAACCGTCAAAAGAGATATTAAGTGTTGCACTGGTGGCTGCGTTTATCGGTCTTATGGCTTCAAAAACGATCACTAATCGAACAAAAAAGTTTGTTCTTTATTCTTTATTGTTTTCAGTCGCAATATTTATTCGTATAAATCTTGCCATATTTTTAATTATATTTTTATTGGTAAGTCAGCTTAGATTTAGTCGCTGGTTGTTTTTTCAGCTTGCCTTTACTGTAATTATAGTCTGTATCTTGATTTATGTAGTGAGTCTTTTTTCTATAGAGGTCATGGGAGTTGGTGTGGATTTTTGGCTTGATAAAATGCAAAGCTTACTTGACCCATCATTGAGGCTTCAAGAGGCGACAAAAAACAATCATGGTACAGCTAGTGCATCGTATGCTGTCAAAATGTTTCTTTCGCCTGATAATAGGCTATTGTCTATTATTCTCATTCCGATTAAGATGATTTTCGTTTGGGTTTCGCCATTCCCATTTTTCAAAGGTGTTTTTTCATTGCCATTAACTGGCGCCGAGTCCTCAGTATATGCCCTAACTTTACTTACCTCATTGTCGGCAGTTCTCAATTTTTTGTTGCTACCTGCGATTTTTATGATGTTCATAAAATTTAATGGACTAAATGATAGTAGTAAATTAGTATTTGTCTTTGTGGTCAGTTATTTAGCACTGATAGCGTTTGCTTACCCTACTCAATTTACACGACATAGGGTGCTTATTGAAATTCCAATGTATATGCTATTTATCAAACATTTTGGCTTATGGTTGCCGTTATATCTTAAGTTCGTATACATTACGGCCACGATTGGCTTCGCAGTTATCTTTTTGGTAATGTTATCAGTGGCTAGTGTAGTCGGCTTGTAGCCTTTCAATTCGCTCCAACATGGGTCCAAAATGCAAAAATCCAAAGAAAAGCTATTACATGCGTCAGAACTTCCTCCGTTAAGGGTATAGGTTTGGCCAACTGCTAATGCCACCATTGCGTGTAATGGCTTAACGCCATATGCGGGCGCTCTTCTTGGTATTTCCAAAGCTTTTGAATGCACTGCTTTGGACGTATGTAACGCTATCAAATAAGTAATGATTCAACTGTTCGCGTCGCGTAGCTATGATGTAATTTGGGTTATTGTAATCGCGTATTTTATTGGGTTGGCGACGCCATTCAATGATTGAATTTAACTCTCTGACGATTCGCGTACTAGGTAGAGAAATGGCCACCTAAAATTGGTAATCCTTTCCTGGTAAAGTGGGAAGTACGTTGAGGTAGTTTGTAGCTTCGGTTATCAGCGAGCTGCTGATGTATAAAGTTCATCAACCAGCACGGCGCTGATAATGGATCTAGTGCTTTCCTTACACGGCTTTTCTTTGGCTTTATATGTAAGTTTACTCACAACTAACGATAAATGCGGTACACGTGTCTATGGCTCCACTTGAACCCTTGACGTTGCGTAAATACAGGTAGCTCGGCAGTTATGCTGATTATTGGTCAACTTATTCACCCACTCGGCTACGAGGCCGTCATTACTAAATAACTTTACCTGATGGAGACAGCGGACCTGACTTGCGTCAAATGTTTGGTTAGCTATGTATATGCTTACGGCCTATTTGGTATTGCTACCAAACCCAACTCTATTCGCTGAGATGGCTTTATCGTTTTTTGTTATGGGGTCCTGGATGATTGAGACCTTATTCGCTTCTAAATATGCATTTTTTACGGCGTCAACTTTCGCTTCCGATACATTGATTCTGGCCTTAATGACGGCAATATATTGCTTGAGATCTATAGAATGAAGTGTTGCTCATTCCGCATTCTGTGTAAAGTTCAGAAATGGGTACGACACTTTCAATCTGCTTAATGGAAGCTAGTATTTGGCTATCAGAATAGTGTTTTTTCATGTAGAGCTCATTGGCAAAGTAAATAAAAAGTCTACTTTTGATCTCTGCTAATTAGTTTGACAACTGCCGGTCTAGTCGTCCAGTAACTGGATTTTTCTGGTTCATTTAACAACGCTAGCTGAATTGGCTGACATTTAAATTGATGATAGAAGGGATTTATGAAGAAAAATAAAGAATTAGAAGTTGTTTTTCATGGCGGTCTAGGAAATCAATTGTTTCAGTTATTTTATGCCCTCTGCGTAAGCAGAGAGGCTGCCATAAGCAAAGTTGTATTGAATACATCACTGTTGCATACATACTCTCCCCCTAGGGATTTTGAATTAGGCTCTCTCGATTTTGGAGTTTTATTTGATTGTGATGTTTCATTTTCACATTCGAGGTATGGTTCTCTCCGGCTCCCAAAGGTAATCCGAAAGTTAACGGGTAACGAAAATGTTCTTACAGTAGGGCGGCGATTATTCATTGATGGGTATTTTCAGGACGTAAAAAGTTACAGAAGGTTTGATATTAAGGATTGTCAGAAATCGCTTTTTATTCTTAGGGAAAATTACTTAGGAGAAAATCATGTTGCCCAGTTTTTTAGAGATAAGTTGCATCATCTCAGGTTAGGGGATGGTGCTTTTTTGCTAGATCCTGATGTCGAGGTTGGAGTACTACGTAGTTACCTTCAGAGCGAAAACCCTAAATATATTATGACTGATAAAGAAAGTTTGGTTCAAAAAGTGGGAAAAGAATTCTTAACGGTCCCGTTGAATATTGTGAGAACTGAAGGTCTTTCTGCAAATAAATTGCTTTCTAATATGGGCGAGTTTGAAGAAATAAAAACCAATGGTTCCACCTTGGCGCTATGGGCCGCTATCTTGTATCAAAGAGAATTTGAAAGTACCGATTATATGTGTACACGTTTTTATAATTTCATGCTTGGTTGTTCCTAGTATTTAAATCGCCGAGGCTATAAAAATAGCTATCGAATCTCTAATAGGATTATATATGTCTAACATGACAAAGAATGAACGAAGTAGTGTGTCTAGAGCGTTGGTCGAACAATATTCCCGAAGAACTGGGTTTGATCGATATGCATACTTTAATCCTGATGTTTATATGAATAATCAGGAGCGGGAAAGAGCAATTATTCAAATGTTTGCTAGCAATGGTCTTGTGAGTCCGGAGGAGTTGACTTTAATTGATATCGGCTGTGGTCATGGGAAGAATTTTCTAAGCTTTATTAAATATGGTTTTAAGCCAGAGAATATGATTGGGTTAGAATATTTTGAAGATAGATGCGAATACGCTCGTAGTATTTTGCCATCTACTATAAATTTGATTTCTGGTGATGCTTTAGAGAGCGGTATAGCATCAGAAAGTATAGATGTTATTTCTCAGTTTGTGGTTTTTAGCTCTATTCTGGATGACAACTTTCAATTTGAATTAGCTAAAAAAATGTGGAGTTGGTTGAAGCCAGGGGGATGCATTCTTTGGTATGACTTTGTGTATAATAACCCTTCAAATAATGACGTTCGTGGAGTTTCAAAAAAACGGGTCAAAGAGCTGTTCCCTAATGGAGACTTTAGTTTTAAGCGAGTAACTCTAGCGCCACCTCTAAGTAGGCGAATTTGTAAAGTATCACCGGTATTATATACGGTGTTCAACACATTTCCTTTTTTGCGTACGCATCAGCTAGGGTTTATTAAAAAGAGTGCATAAGCGCTTTAGTCAATTTTGTTTTTTTAAAATTTAATGGAAGGATTCTGAATGAAATCTAGTACAGTTGTGGTGTTTGGCGGTGATGGTTTCTGTGGCTGGCCTACTTGCTTAAAGTTGGCAGCAGACGGATACAAAGTAGTCCTTGTGGATAATTTATCTAGGAGGGCAATTGACAATGAGTTGTCTTCTTCTAGCCTAACCAACATAGCCTCAATCAAGGATAGAGTGCGAGTTGCTAATGAGCTAGTTGGGAACATAGTTTTCGAGTTTTTGGATGTAGCAACGGACGCTAATAGCGTTATAGCGCTTTTAAAAAAATACCGTCCAGCTGCAGTGGTTCAGTTTGCTGAACAGCGCGCAGCTCCTTACTCGATGATTGGGGATACAGAGCGAAGGTACACAGTAGATAATAACGTAAGTGGCACGCACAACATTTGCTCTGCCATTGTAGAAGTTGACATCAATATACATTTGGTTCACTTGGGCACTATGGGGGTCTATGGCTATTCTAAGGTTTTTGGTGCGATACCTGAAGGTTATTTAGACGTAAAGATAAACTCTACAGAAAAGGATACTGAGATCTTATACCCAGCAAATCCTGGAAGTGTTTACCACCTGACTAAGTGTTTAGACCAGCTTTTATTCCAATTTTATAATAAAAACTGGGGTTTAAAAATAACTGATTTACATCAAGGAATTGTTTGGGGCGTTGAAACTGTACACACAAAATTGGCCCCTGAATTAGTTAATCGGTTTGACTATGATGGAATATATGGAACAGTGCTGAACCGCTTTATATCTCAAGCAGCTAACGGTATTCCGCTGACAGTTTATGGGACAGGAGGTCAGACTAGGGCTTTTATCCATATTAGTGACACTGCAAAGTGTGTTCAATTGGCGATTCAGCATTCAGATTTTCCTGCGGATCGACCACGTATTTTCAATCAAGTGTCTGAGGTGCGTTCTGTATTAGAATTGGCAAATATATTAAAACAAGGATATGAAGTAGATATTGACTTTAAGGAAAATCCTCGAAAAGAGTTGGCGAGCAATGATCTCGAAGTGTCTAATGCTGGACTGGTTAGTTTGGGATTTGAACCGATCACACTCAGCGAGACTTTGATTGATGATGTAAAGTTTATCGCTGAAGGAACTCGTGAACGTTTCTCTAATGCTAATGTAATGAGTTCTCCTAAATGGTAAATGTCATGTATTTTACAGTTGGTAATAATGCCCATAACAATGACCAGGCTAAATTTTCAGAGAGCATGTTATGTCAGGTTTAGTCTTATTTTCTTCCTTCATTCTTTTTTTTATATATTTAGGATACGCTTGGTTGCTAGAGATTCTATGTACGATCTTGAGGAAGAAGAAATCTATCCAGGTAAATGGGTTCTTTCCTACGGTGACAGTGCTCCTTACAGTTTATAATGAAGAAGCTCAAATCACAGAGCGATTGAAGAATATATTGGATAGCGATTACCCCAAAGAGTCACTCAATGTCGTAGTGGCCTCTGATGGGTCAAGTGATGCCACGGATGAAAAGGTTAAAGCACTTGGCAGCTCGAATGTTTTTTTAGTTAGACCCCCGAGTAGAAATGGTAAAACGGCTACTCAAAACTATGCTGTAAAATTCACAGATGGTGAGATAATTATTATTACGGATGCAGATACTCGGTTTGATGCTGCGTGTATTAAAAACCTTGTATTGCCTTTTTCAGACAAGAATGTTGGTGGAGTTGGTGGGCATTTGTTGTTTGGTCTTGACGTAGGTAGTCCCATTTCTCAGAGCCAAGGAGCCTATTGGCAACAAGAGCTCCGGTTGAGGCAGTGTGAAAGTTTACTTGGTATATTAGCTGTGTCGTCCGGACCAATTTTAGCTGTTAGGCGTAAGATTTTTCCGACTATGGTTGAGACTGTTGGAGAGGATTGTTTGATTCCGCTTGAGGTTGTGTCTAAAGGATATACAATGAAGCATCAAGCAACGGCATTGGCGTATGACCGAATGGATAATGGTGCAAGGCAAGAATTTCGAACTAGGGCTCGAATGACTCAACGAAATTGGCAAGGAACTTGGATGTATCCTGACTTACTCAATCCTTTTAAAAATTTTGGTGTGGCGTTAGCCCTTTGGAGTCATAAAGTGCTGCGATGGTTATCCCCATTTTTTTTAATTACTTGGGTTATTTCTAGCTTTGCAGTGGTTATTCAATCTTCGATGCAATATATAATGCCTATTGCATTAGCTGCATCTTACTGTGGGCTATTTTTTTGTATTTTAGCCACTTTAGGGTTTATCTTTCATTTGATGGGTAAAAAGATGTTATTAGGGTCTTCGGTTTGGACATTTTGCTTAGCTAATCTAGGTTTTTTTGTTGGAGTATTGAAGGGTTTATTGGGCCAGAAGATTAAGGCATATAGGTAATCTTTATGTGGAATATACAGCTGTTTAAACTCAATTTTGACAATCGTGAGGTCGATTCAGTAACCGCTTTAGAGACCTTTATCCTCCCGCATCAAACATTTAATGGATTGGTAAACATATACAAACCGCCGTCAAAGGGGCTATGACCAAGCTCTAACTCCACAATAGCAGCCAAATCTTGACCTTGCTTACGAAAATCTACGGCATCACGGTATAACAATACATAAGGTGTATCGGCGCTTGGTCGAAGGTAACACAATTTCATAGTGGAGCCAATATGGCGCCAACAAGAGCAACATTGCCGCTATTAATGCCAACAATGGCGCAGCCATTGGGTATGTAAAGTTAAGGCATTACCAATGAACAGTGAATCTGTGACGACTACAGTAGCGAATCCGGCTGCGCGGTTCGGGTCCGAGACTGCCTTACTAGAACTGTGTAAAACCTTGTTATTCCAATAGTAAAACTTGGCCAAATCCAGCCCATGTTGGTTGCAAAATTGAGCGCCACTTAAGTCTGATATTTTCCGCTGTTTAATGTGGTTCTGCCTATGACGGGCTCGTTCTTTGTTGTTCATCTGTTACTTTTGCTAGTTAAACGATTACAGTGGTATAGCGGCTAGAGATTTTGGGCTAATTTATTGACGTCGATGTAGCGGCGCTTACTACTAAAACACAAGTAAAGAGATAAAAATGAAATTCATTCCGTATGCTTTGCCCTTCACCGGCGAAGAAGAGATAGCCGAAGTTATAGACACAATTCGGTCAGGTTGGCTCACTACAGGTCGAAAAACCAAGAAATTTGAACAAGATTTTTCTGAGTTTGTTGGGGCGAAATACTCTTTAGCAGTAAACTCTGCGACAGCTGGATTACACTTAGGATTGGAAGCCTTAGGAGTAGGGCCTGGCGATAAAGTAATTACTACAGTACATACATTTACAGCAACAGCTGAAGTTATTCGTTATTTGGGCGCCGACCCTATTTTTGTTGATATAGAAGGGGATAGCTTTAATATTGATTGCGATGCTATAGAGCAAGCATTGATTGAGAACCCCGAAGTTAAAGTTATTTTGCCTGTTCATTATGCTGGCCAAGCTGCAAACATGACTCGGATTTTGGCACTAGCTAATCAATATAACGTCAAAGTGATGGAAGATGCAGCTCATGCGGTACCTTCAACGCACAATGGTCAAATGATAGGGACTTTTGGTGATATAACCGTTTATAGCTTTTATGCTAATAAAACAATTACTACTGGTGAAGGAGGTATGGTCGTAACCAATAATGAAGACTATGCCAAACGTATAGGGTGTATGCGCCTCCATGGTATCAGCAAGGATGTATTTGACCGCTTTACCTCTACTAAACCTTCCTGGCACTACCAAGTAGTTGCTCCTGGGTTTAAGTATAATATGACCGATATTGCAGCTTCGCTTGGGATACACCAATTAAAAAAGGCGTGGTTATTACAAGAGCGCCGTAAAGCCATCGCACTAAAATATAACGAAGCTTTTGTTGACTTAGCATTACAAACTCCACTGATTCTTAATGACAAGGATGTCCACTCATGGCATTTATATGTTGTGCAGCTAAATCTAGATGAGATGACTATTGGACGTGATCGATTTATTGAGATTTTAGCGGAAAAGGGAATTGGAACGTCTGTTCACTACATCCCATTACACTTCCATCCATACTGGCAAGAGACTTACTCACTGGCTGCCGATGATTTTCCTAAATCGACTAAGGCATTTCACCGAATTGTTAGCTTACCTAATTATCCTAAAATGTCTGATGAGCAGATAAGTAAAGTGATCGAAGTTGTAAGAGAAGTTATGCAGGAGCACCACATTAATGGTTAAGAGGATATTTGATATCTTATGCTCGGCTTTAGGTGTTGCCTTGCTGAGTCCTTTTTTTATTATCATTGCAATATGGATAAAGGTTGATAGCGCAGGCCCCATATTTTTTGTACAAAAAAGGGTTGGAAAGAGCGGGAAGCAGTTTGGTGTTTACAAATTCAGAACGATGATAGTAGATGCGGAATCTAAAGGATTAAAGATCACCGTAGGTAATGATCCTAGAATTACCCGTAGTGGTTATTTTCTTCGGAGAACAAAATTGGATGAGTTAGCTCAACTGTTTAACGTTTTAGGAGGTTCGATGAGCTTGGTTGGCCCTCGCCCTGAGGTTCAAGAGTATATCGATGCTTACCCCGAAGATATTAAAAAAATAGTTTTGTCTGTTAAGCCAGGTATTACTGATTATGCCTCGATTGAATTTAGAGATGAAAATTCATTATTAGGAAACTCTATCGATCCAAGTAAAACTTATATTGAGGAAATAATGCCAGTGAAACAAAAGTATTATTTGAAATATGTTGAAGAGCGAAACTTTTTTTTAGATATTAAGATTATTATTAAAACAATTTTTGTAATATTAAAATGATAGTATATACAATATACTTGTTTTAAAATTTCCTCCATTGCCATATGCAGTAATTATTTTCATTTAATTATTTGAGCGTATTTAATGCTTCCTTTATTTAAACATGTACTTTCAATACCCCGCCCAGCAAAACGCAGTATTCTCATGGCTGCTGATTGTGTATTGCTCATAGGCGCTCTTTGGCTATCGTTTTCACTACGTTTGGATAATTGGTACTGGCCTCGTGGAGGGGTGAATAACCCTATAGTATTGTTGGTGTTATTTTCCCCTGTGCTTGCTGTGCCGGTGTTTGCTCACTTTGGGCTTTATAGAGCGATTATTCGGTACTTAGGCATGAGGGCTGTATGGTCTATTGTGAGGGCCGTTATGATGTATGCGGTACTTTGGGGGTTGGTTGCCTTTTTAAGCGGTGTGCCGGGGGTGCCACGGTCTGTTGTGCCCATTAATGCCATGGTGGCCGTGCTGGCTGTTGGTGGTTCTCGTATGTTTGCGCGTTGGTTGCTGCGTAAGATTGAAGATTCAGTTCCTATAAGGAATGTGAAGGAAGGCGCAGTCGTGGATCACCAAACGCGGGTAGTGATTTTTGGTGCAGGTGCTGCAGGCCGGCAATTAGCCTTTGGTTTGGGGCAAAGCCGTGAGTGTATTTTGGTGGCTTTTGCGGATGACGGCATTGAGCTACAAGGACGAGACATGATGGGTGTGCCCATTATATCTCAAGAAAAATTACAGAAGTTTGTGAGTAGTCACCAGGTGGATGACATATTACTTGCAATTCCATCCATTACTCGCAAGCAGCGTAGTGTAATTATAGAGCACCTACGGCCCTTGAATGTACGTATTCGTACTTTACCAGGGTTGATTGAAATGGCCCAAGGGAAAGCTGATTATGCAGATATACACGATTTGGATATCAACGATTTGTTGGCACGAGAGCCTGCAGAGCCAGATGAAGTAATGCTACAACAGCAAGTCACTGGTAAAGTCGTCATGGTTACTGGTGCAGGTGGCAGCATTGGCAGCGAGCTTTGTCGGCAAATATTACAGCGTAAACCAAAGGTATTGTTATTATTTGAGTTAAGCGAATTTTCGCTTTATAGCTTGCACAACGAATTGCTAGATACTCTTCATTACCTTACCAATGAACAGCGTAATAATAATGCAGTTGGGCTAGTACCCACTATCATTCCGTTGCTGGGCTCAGTGGCGGATGAAAACCGCGTAAGTGACGTTATATTAGCGTGGAACCCAAGCATTATTTACCACGCTGCTGCGGTAAAACATGTGCCCATTGTTGAACACAATATAGCCGAATGTGTAAAAAACAATGTGTTAGGTACATTGGTGATGGCTAAGGTGGCTATAGAGCGGCAGGTAGAGCGCTTTATACTGGTTAGCACTGATAAGGCAGTTAATCCTACTAATGCCATGGGCGCTAGTAAGCGTTGTTGTGAGCTGATTTTACAGGCCTTGGCTGCGGAACAAAATCCTTTATTCGAACCTATGTGGGATGGCAAGCCTTCTGCACAAGTTGCCCGTACTACGCAATTGGCTATGGTTCGTTTTGGCAATGTATTAGGTTCTTCTGGTTCTGTGGTGCCTTACTTTAGGCAACAAATTGCCCAAGGCGGCCCAATCACCTTAACTCACCAAGATATTATCCGTTATTTCATGACTATTCCCGAAGCTGCTCAGTTAGTGATGCAAACTGGTGCGATGGCAGGCGGCTCTAGCGGTAGGGATAGTAGTGAAGCCGAGGTGTATGTGCTAGATATGGGTGACCCGGTTAAAATAATTGACCTGGCACGCAGGATGGTTGAGCTTTCTGGTTTTAGAGTGAAAGATGAAAATTCACCAGAAGGGGACATTGCTATTGAAGTGGTTGGCTTGCGCCCGGGTGAAAAGCTGTATGAAGAACTGCTGATCGGCAATAACCCACAACCCTCTCAACATCCGCGCATTATGAAAGCTAATGAGAATTTTTTACCATGGAGTGAATTACAGCCCATGATCACCACGTTGCGAATTGCAGCGGTCAATGGTGATGTGATGATGATACGCAGTATGTTGCAAATGGTGGTGCCTGAATATCAACCTGATGACAAGGTGGTTGATTGGGTGTATCGGGAGCAGATTGCTGAGGTTGTGAAGTCGGAGCGTTGAAAGTAGTCGGGCATTATTATTTTGACATGGTCACCTATAAAGTTATGGGTGGGGCAGTTTTTGTACTAGGCTGTGCAGTATTACTGGCTATACTTCCAGCCTTTGACTTGGGCAAGGTCCATGGTAAAACCCTGAGAAATAATAGAAATTGATTCAACAGGTCCAACTCCTTAAGTACTTCATTGCGGTTGAATCGCTCTGCCAGCCGCCCCTTAACATGATTTTCTCCAGTGGCTCACCTTGCTCTAAAAGGTCGAGTGCCGCGCCCACCCTAAATGAATGGCCACTGAGCAATGGGGTGTTTTTATCGGAATGGATGGTTGCCTGAAGGGTTTTCAGTATCACGCTGACTGAAGAGGGTGAGAGATGTTGCCCTATATTGCCATGCCGCTTGATAGATCTTAATACGTAACCGTTGTCGCCGACAATATCTTGCCATTGGTGAAGAAGTGTTAATAGTACTTCGCTAATGGGTATTATTTTGCCAGTACCAAATTGATCTGTTTTGGAAAAGTTAAGTCTAATCACTGGCTTGCCATTAGGCGCTTGAGATATGTCTGTAAACCTAAAGGCGCATAATTCTGATCGTCTACGCATGGTTTCATAGCCGAGTCGTAGAAATACCTGATTTCTAATGCCTATGACGCTGTCATCACAATTGTCTAATAATTGATTAAGTAAGGTTTTGAGTAGTGGCGTGGCTTGTTCTTGCGCTCTGCCTATTTTTCGGTGCATGCGTTTGAGGGCTAAAACGACTTCGGGTTCTTTGGTGGGGTCGTGGTTTTTGGATAACTGTAATATGGTGCCTAGGCTATTAATTCGACGGCGTATGGTTGCACTCTTTGCCGATAGACTAAGGTAGTCAACATAACTGGCCAAGGCTTCGGCATTAGCCGGGATAGGTTGCAATTGGTTCTCGGTGCACCATTTCTCGTATTGAGTAAAATC
>Ga0209482_1001809_pt1 | contig 14022 bp, 14 predicted proteins | sample CoawatmetaG10DNA_FD_187512 | JGI IMG/M metagenome (GOLD analysis project Ga0209482, IMG submission 187512) | Marine microbial communities from the West Antarctic Peninsula - Coastal water metaG104-DNA (SPAdes) (version 2) | ecosystem: Environmental > Aquatic > Marine > Coastal ...
GTAAGTGGTGGTAAAGATGGATCTTATGTTTCTTATCAAGTAAAGCATGAATATAAGCTGAAACCTTTAACTGCAACAGTTAAGCCTCCACTATCTTTAGAATTAGGAGATATTAATTTAAAAAACTTTTTAAATAGTGGCTATGATCATATTCATATTTCTCCAGGATCTGAGGCAATGCGTCTTTTAAATAAGACTGGTTTTATTGATATGGGTTTTCCTTATTATGGATGGCTGACTGCAATAATGACTGCTGTAATTCGTATGTCTATAAATATGAATATTTCTCTAATAATATATGGAGAGAGTGGTGAAGTAGAATATGGTGGATCATCAGAAACTAAAAATACTGCTATTTATAATATTGAGTATATGAAGAGAGTTTACTTATCTGGAGGGCATCAAAAGGTATTAAAAAATTCAGGACTATCAGAATCTGAGTTATATTTTTTCATGTTTCCTAGTGAGAAAGAGCTAAAAGGAAAAAATATAAACTTTGTGCACTGGTCATATTTTGAAAACTGGGATTCTTATAGGAATTATTTAGTTGCTAAAGAGCATTGTGGACTAGAAGAGGCAGAAGTAAATAATTCTGGGACATTTACTAATTTTTCTCAAAATGATCAAGCTTTATATGCTTTGCATGCATATATGATGTATTTGAAATTAGGCTTTGGAAGGGCTACACAAGATGCAGGTATAGAAATACGCAGAGGTGCCATGACAAGAGATCAAGCATTAAACCTAGTAAATCTCTATGATGGTTTGTATCCTGAAGAGTATATTCAAACTTACCTTGATTACTATCAAATGACCTTGTCAGAATTTGATGACGTAATTGATCGCTGGGCGAATAAAAATTTATTTGACAAAAATAATGGCCGTTGGGTGCCAAAATTTTCAATTAAGTAATGAATGCGCCAAATGTAACACTTATTGATTATGGTGTTGGTAATTTATGGTCTGTTGGAAGTGCGATAGAGTATTTAGGCGCGAAAGTTGAAGTAATTTCTGATCCTGAGGTCATTGCTAAGTCATCAGTTTTGATTCTTCCAGGGCTAGGCTCATTTAAGAAAGGTATGGAAGGTCTTAAAAATACTGGTATTGACAAAGCTATACTGCATGCCGTTCAAAATAATAATGCAAAAATTTTAGGAATTTGTATGGGTATGCAATTAATGGGCTCTTATGGCTCTGAAGATGGTGGTAGTGAGGGTCTAGCGTTAATTCCAAATCGAGTCGAGCGTTTCAATAAAGATGACCTTCATGGAAATAAAATTCCTCATGTAGGGTTTAATGTGGTGAATTTTAGTGAAAGAAAGGGCTTTTTTAAAGATTTTCCTGAGTCATCTGATTTTTATTTTACACACTCATATCGAATGATTGCAGAAGGGATTAGCGGAAGATATGCAACATGCGTTTATGGGAAAGAGTTTCTTGCAGCCTTTCAAGTTGGTAATATTTTTGGTGCCCAATTTCATCCTGAAAAAAGTCAAACAAATGGCTTACTTCTATTACGCAATTTTTTACAGGAGTAGGATGTGCTAAAAAAACGAGTAATTTTTACTTTGCTTTATGACAATGGCTCATTTATGCTTAGTAGAAATTTTCGCTTACAAAGAGTTGGTGACCTCGAGTGGCTAAAGAAAAATTATAATTTCTCTAAAATTTCTTTTTCAATAGATGAGTTGATTATATTGGATATTAGTCGAACAAAAAGAGATCATAAAAAATTTCTTAATCATATTCGTGCTTTATCTGAAGTATGCTTTATACCAATAGCTGCTGGAGGAGGGGTTAGAGACATTGACTTTGCGCATAGTCTGGTAAACAATGGCGCAGATAAGGTTGTAATTAATAGTTTAGTTGGTAAAAGTATTGAAGTTATTGATAATATTGTTGCTGAGCTAGGCAGTCAATGCGTTGTAGCATCAGTAGATGTTAAAAAAGTAGACAATAATTATAAGGTCTATACTGAAAATGGAACTTTACAGCAAAGTGACTCACTCCAAGAATGGCTTTTTAAGTTAGCTGAAGTTCCTGTAGGGGAGGTTTATCTTAACTCTATAGATAGAGATGGTACTGGTCAAGGTTATCAAAAAGAGCTGCTTAACTTTTTACCAGATGACTTCCAATTACCTGTTATTCTTTCTGGAGGAGCGGGGAAATATCAGCACTTCATCGAGGGGTTAGAGGACAAAAAGGTTGATGCAGTTGCTACTGCACATCTTTTTAATTTTATTGGAAGCAGTCTTGAAGACTCAAGAAATGCTTTAATCAAAGAAGGCTTTAATCTTGCAAAATGGGATGTCAATATATTTGAGTCAATTAAAAATTTTTTCCCTGTTAATTAGTTTTTATAAAACGAGTAGAAATTTTTTTTGAAAATATTAAATTTATAGTTAACTAACTAATGTAAATTATTAATGGAGAAGTGAGGTTTTATAAATATGTTTGATTTAAAAAATAAAATTGTTTTAATAGTTGGTGGAAGAGGTTACCTGGGAAGAGAGTTTTGTCAAGCTCTTGACTCATCTAATGCCACTGTTATTTCTGCTGACTTAACTGTTAAATCCAAAGCTGCATCTAAATCAAAATTTAATGAAAAGGTTGCTGATATTGAGCAAATAAATGTTGATGTAACAGATAAAGATTCTGTTTTAAATATGGTTGACCAAGTTATAGAAAAATATGGTTGCATTGATGTATTAATATATAGTGTTACTGCAAAACCTCATGACTTTTATGCTCCTTTTACAGAGTGCTCATTAGAGGGCTGGCAATCAGTAATTCATGCTGAGCTAGACGGTTTGTTTCTTGTTACGCAAGCAGTTGGATCTGAGATGGAAAAAAAGGAAGATGGTAATATTATATTAATTTCATCAATTTATGGCGTTGTAGGGAATGATCAAAGATTATATGAAGGTTCTAATTTGGCAGAATTGTATGTTGATGGACAAAAGAATACTAAAATATATTCGCATGCTGTCTACCCTGTTGTTAAAGGAGGAGTTATTTCATTTACACGCTATCTTGCGGCTTATTGGGGAGGTAAAAATATTCGAGTCAATTGTATCTCACCTGGAGGTGTTAACCATGAGGGTGAAAATGAAGCTTTTGTAAAAAAATACTCAGCTAAAGTTCCCTTGGGAAGAAAAGCGGATGTTAGCGAAATTTCTGGCACAGTTGTATATCTTGCTTCAGATGAATCCAGTTATGTAACCGGTCAAAACATTATTGTGGATGGAGGCTTTACTTCATGGTAAATGTTATTTTATGAGTGCATGTATATTAACAAGAGCCCACTTAAAAATTGTTAATTTTAGTGTACTTTTAATCTATTAATATCCATTCAGTTCTAAAGTCAGTCAATAACCCTTTAAAGTTATAAAAAATATAAATTATGATTAAAGCATTTAGTCACTTAATAAAAGTAATAAAAAATCATATAGACGTTAAAGCTACTAGGGGTTATATTGATCTTCAAAAAACAAATTCAGATCTTATTAATCAGATTAAAAATCAATTAGCTGACCATCCGTTAGAAAATAAAAAAACTTCAATTCAAAATATAATTTTGCCTAAAAATCATAGTATTGAATTATCCCTTCATCAATTTTTACTAAGTAAGCTAGTTGGCGATAATTTTACTAGAGTTGCATTGTATTTTATACGTGTGAAAAGAAAACTAATATATCCTCTTCCAAGGCCTTGGCTAAAAATCATTGAAAACTCAGGCATCGAGGTATCTTATTTTTGGAGTAGCTGTCTTTTTTATTTGTATATTTTAATATCCTGGCTAAATGGACTCCTCAAAACATTCAAACATATATTTAATAATCCTAAGAGGTCTAAAAAAAATCAAAAGCATGCTTACTTTTTTAACTTAGGCAGGAAATGTTTTCCATCTTCACGTAATAAAGATACTGAAGATATAATGAGTTGGTATGTTAATCAGTATGATAATGATAAGGGTAATAAGGAAAAATTAATTTTCCATAGCACTCCTGATGTGGATAATTTTGAATTAGATAGTTATCATATTGCATATAATATTGATTGCTTTCCTAAGTTAAGTTTTGTAAATTTTTATTTTAAATTTTTACCTTCCACTTTTTTTTCAATCTTAGTAGCTACTCTTTCATTTAATTGGAAAAATATTGTCTTATTGAGTGAGATAGTTGACATGCTTGCATTTAAATTTGCTGATAATAAGCAGCTCGCAGACAAGTATTTTTTTAGTTACTCCCATATAACTTATAGGCCTTTATGGACTTATACTGAAAAGTTAAAAGTTAATAGCCTAATATTTTATTTTTATGCATGCAATATTTCTACCTATCAAGAGGGTGACAAAAAATATAGTACAGTCCCAGAATTTTTTCAGGTAATGAATTGGCCGAAATATCTTGTATGGAATAATACATATCTGAATTATATTAAGAATGAGTTTAAATTTCCTTCAGAAATAGAGATTGTTGGGCCTATAGGGTATGAAGACAGCACAATGGACATTCCAAAAAATAATAAACTAAGTTTATTGGCGTTTGATATTCAGCCCTATAGACCAGGGTTTGGAATTCCAGCACTTAGTTGTGCACAGTGGTATGCACATGACTATTCTGTCCCAGTAGATTTTTTGAGAGACTTACAAGAGGTTTGTTTGGAGTTGGGCATTGAATTGTTTTTTAAGCGAAAAAGAGATAGCATTCTCACGCATAAGAGGTACCTAAATTTTATTAAAAATTTTATTAAATATGATAATGTTGTAGAAGTTGATTCCGGCATATCAGCCTCAAGATTGTGTAAACAATTTGATCTTGTTATATCAATGCCATTTACTTCAACAGGAGTTCTAGCAGATAATCTGGGAAAAGACTCTATATATTATGATCCTAAAAGTACAATTCAAAAAAATGATCGTGCAGCGCATAATTTAGAAGTTATAAATGGCAAAAATGAATTAAGAAATTACCTTAAAATTTTTATTGAGTCTAATAATATATAATAAAGTATTACTATTAAAAACTTCATCTAACCTTATTGTAAATATCATATGAAATTAAGTATTCACATCAATGATTTGAACATACTAGTATTAAATCAAATCAACACTTTATATAATGATGGAAACTTAATATCAAAAAATGAGTTAATCATTTTTCAAAAAGAAACTTTAAATAGAGTAGAAAAGGCTTTTGTCCACATTAGAAAACCATATTTTTTTGTTAATAATGAATGTGTATTTGACCACCTTCATTCAGACCATTATTCTATGTACCTATATTTATTATCTAATACAGTTTGGGAAAATAATGGTGATGTAAGGTTGGCCTCTAAGATCTTTCTTTTAAATAAAGCGCTACATGGCATAGATGCATTTTATAAAATACAACTTCCTGAGATATTTATATTCGCGCACCCTTTGGGAACTATTTTAGGGAATGCTAAATACTCAGATTATTTTGCAGTTTTTCAAAATTGTACAGTTGGAGGTACAGCTGATGGAAAGTATCCAGAGTTTAATCATGGAGTGATTCTTTATGCTGGATCAAGTGTTATTGGAGACTGTTTAATTGGCTCAAATACAATTTTTGGAGCTAATAGCTCTGTAATTAATGCTAAAATTGATAGAGATAAAGTGGTTTTGAATTACTACCCAAATAATAGAATTTTAGAAAATAAGAGAAATGTGATTGACCTTTTCAATGAAGGTAATTGGCTTTAGCTAATGGTTTAGATAGATAGGTTAATTAGAAGAAACTTTATACTATTATTAAATGGTCAATATTTCTTTTACTTGTGATTTTATTGTTTTTTTAGAGTGGACATGGAAGTTAAAGATTAAATTTTATATTACTTATATTTATTATGATTGAAGTTATTAGAAAATCTAAAACATCTGGCAATTATATTGTTACTACAGCTGTTGGTGAAAAATATTTAAATCCTTGGAAGAAAAATGCACTTCCATTATGGGAAAAATATGCAAAAAAATATGATTTAGGAATTCTTCTGGTATCAGAAGAATTAATCGGTAGGGACTCTCCTAAATGGAAAAAAATACATTGGCAAAAATTACTTATTTTGTCAGAATTAGAGGCTCATTTTGATTTTGTTATTAATATGTGTTTGCTTGATAGTGATATATTAATAAATCCTTTTTCACCAAATATTTTTGATAATTATGAAGAAGATTCAGTAGGTTTAATATCTCAAATAAAAAACTTACCTTATCCGCATCATGATTGCCTTAAAAGAATTTCTTTTTATAGGCATAAGTTTTATAGCCAAGACTACCCATTGGATTCTGCAATTTTCATTTCTCTTGAAGATTTGTTCTCCTATCATGGTTTAGAGCCACAGGATGATCAATTTTGTTCAGGCGTAATGATCTTTAATGTTAAGAACCATGCTGCCATTACTAAAAGCTGGTTTTATAAATATGACTCTGATGTTGAATCTATTACTAATGGTGGAGAAGAGGTTCATGTTAATTTCGAAATACAATCAAATTGTAAGGTACTTTGGCTAGACTACAGATTTCAAGCTTTATGGATATATGAAATGGCATGGAAATATCCTTTTTTATATGAAAAAGGAAATAAGATGTTTATTAAAAAGTGCATCGAATCTTCTTTAATGTCTAATTATTTTTTACATTTTGCGGGCTCATGGCATGAAAGTGATATGTGGAAGATTGATAATATATTTTCCGAATATGAATTTATAGAAGAGTATAGTAAATATTTGATTTCACCCTCAACTGGAAAACCTGTGGGCATGAAGAAGCCCTAGTTTGATTATGAAAGTAATAAGATTGGGGTTGATAATTTCACCAGAGGTGATGCCTCTTGATGATGGTTCCAATATTAATGGCCCTTGCTGCATTAAAGTTCCTAGCTGGTGTAAAAATAAACTGGGTAATTATTACTTGTATTTTGCTCACCATCGTGGGAAGTATATAAGAATGGCTTATTCAGATAGTTTAAGTGGGCCTTGGATAGAATATAAGGGAGGAGTTTTACATATAGATGAATTAATAGATGCGCATCATCATATTGCCTCACCAGATGTTTATATTGATCATCAAAGAAAAGAACTTAGGATGTACTTTCATTCTCCTTCATATAAGAAAAAAGAGCAATGGACATTTCTAGCTAAGTCAAATGATGGACTAGACTACTTGCAATATGGATCGTCACCACTAGCCCCATTTTATTTAAGAATATTGCATTATAATAATCTCTTCTATGGCATGTCGAAGGGTGGAAATATCTGGGTTTCAGATTCTGGTCTTGACCATTTCACCTCACTACATAATCCTTTTGACAGATTATTAGATAATGAGATATGGCATAATTTAGAAGGGTCAGTTAGACATGTAGCTTTATATAAGAGATATCAAACCTTATATATTTTTTTTACTAGAATAGGGGATTCTCCTGAAAAAATATTATGTGGCACAATAAACATTTCTGTTCCTCAAGAAGATTGGAAAGTATCTAATATATTTACAGTGGCTAAGCCTGAAATGCAATATGAAGGAGTTAATATTAAAATGAAACCATCTAAGGCGGGAGCGTCCGAAATTGAGGAGAATGGCTTAAGAGATCCATTTATTTTTGAAGATAATAATAAATTATATATGTTTTATTGTGTGAAAGGCGAGTTTGGAATTGCATTGTCAGAATTACAACTAACATGATTAATGTAGCTTTTATTACTGGTTGTGGACATACAGGAAGCACACTTTTAGCAAGAATAGTTGGGGCACATCCGCAGATTTCTTTGCCATTAAGGGAAACTAATATATTTCTTGCTTATAATGCATTAATTCATGCTTCACTCATAGAAAGTGAAATGTTAAATGCCAAGAAAGAAAAACCTAATGCGGTTTACTTTGTAGAAAAAACACCCCGGCATATATGGCATGTTGATTATATAAGAAGAGTTGTTAAGGATTCAAAATTTATCTTTACAACAAGAAATGGTTATGATGTTATTGCCTCTCTTTACAAAAGAAACCAAAACATTTCAGAGTCCATCAGAAGATATAAGGATGACTCATTACTGACAATAAGACAACTTGATCAAAATGACTCAATTCTCGTTAAATATGAAGATATCATAAATGATACTACTAAAGAATTAAATAAAATTTGTGATTTTTTGAGTTTGAAATATGATGAAGAAATGTTAAATTATCACCAGGTAAAAGTTTCTTGGAATAATGTGGAATCATTTAACAACAATTTCACCGGAGAAGTTGGGCATGATAACTTAAGAAATTGGCAGGCAAATCAACCTATTTATCAGGAAAATGTTCCTTGGAAAGACATAATTCCAGAAGAAAACTGGATAGAAGTATTTGAATTTTTTGATAAATTCGGTAAAGAGATCATGACAGAACTAGGCTATAAGTGCTAACTCTTTTAAAAACAATACCTTTCAAAATATATAAACTTATTGTAAATTATAAGTCAGTTTCAGCAATCAAAGGTCATCAACTTCTCCAAAAAAATAATCCAGACTTTATTAATCAGGTTAGAAATAGAATTGCTAACAAGCAATTAATAATTAAGCGAACATCTATTGAAAATATAATTTTTCCTAATGAAATTGATATTTCACTTTCTACTCATCAATATTTATTAAAATATTATATGGGTAGAATGTTTACAAGATGCTTATTATCATGCGTTTATAGTAAGAAGAAATTAATCTATCCAATGCCATTGGCCTGGTCAAAAATTGTAGATAATTCTGGCATTAAAGTTTCATTTTTTTGGAATACAATTTTATTTTATATTTCTATTTTGGTTTTTTGGTTTTTTGGTTTTTTTTATATATTTAAATGTATATTTTTAAATATCAAAAGATTAAATTTTAATCAAGGCTACTCTTATTTCTTTGATTTAACAAAGGAATGCTTTCCATCTAAAGACGGCACCGATAGTTATGACATTATTAGCTGGTATACGAAAAAATTTAATAAAAATAAAAAACAATTAATTATTCATAGTGAGCCAAATACCATAGTGGATAGAAGTTTCAATGATTCTTGGATTTTTTATTCACAAGATCATCTTCCTAAAATTAATTATTTTACTATTTATTTTAAGCTGCTTCCAAAATTAATTTTTTCCTTTTCTCTTCTGACTTTAATTAATATTATCTTACTGAGATGGTGGAATATTCTATTTCTTAAAGAAATTGTATCAATGAATCTATTTAAGCACTCAGAAAGAAGAAATATAGCAGATAGTTATTTATTTCATTATTCCCACCAAATTTATAGACCTTTATGGACATATGTTGCTGCTGCAAGGGGTAGTGATTTAATTTTTTATTTTTATGCAGCTTCAATATCTACGTATAGAGAAGAAAATGGGGAGTACTCTACCGTTCCAGAATTTATACAACTAATGAATTGGCCAAAATACCTTGTATGGAATGAGCATCACTCTGATTATCTTAAAAATTTAATGAAATATCCTGCCGATTTAATAGTAGTTGGGCCAATATGGTTTCAAGAAAGTATTTTTAAATTGCCGAATATTGCTAAGCCATCAATTGTAGCATTTGATAATTCTCCGTATAGGGAATTTTTTGCACATACATTTGGTAATGCCCAACAATATACTTATCACCATAAAGTTCCAATTAATTTTCTTAAAGATTTACAGGAAATTACTTCAGAGCTTGGAATAGCTTTTTATTTTAAGCGAAAAAATAATCAAGGCCAAAATTCTGCAATGCTCAATAAAAAGTATCTAAATTTTTTAAGAAAATTTGTCAAAAAAGATAATGTAACTGAGATTAATTCTGGTGTCTCTCCTATGAGATTATGCAAAGAATTTGATTTAGTGTTTTCATTCCCTTTTACTTCAACAGCAATAATTGCAGTTTCTTTAGGAAAAACATCTGTATATTACGATCCGATTGGGGTCATACAACAATATGATCGTGCATCTCACAGCTTAGCTGTAATCAGCAGAAGAGATGAATTGAAAGAGTTCCTTAAGAATCACTATAAAATATAATATTAGAAATTTTTTTCTAGGGGTTTATTTGTGAGAAGAGTAGTCATAAAAGTTAGCACAAGTTAATGAATATGAGCTTAATTCTATAGAAAAGGTTAATATGTGTAGAAAAATCACAAAACCAAAAATCCCTCTCGTCCTTTATTAAATACTATTTATTGCTAATTTATAGCATGCTTAAATTAACTAGTTTTTTTCAGGAAAAGTCCTATGTTTCAACTTCTAACAAAGTGTAAAATTTTTAATCTAACATAATAGTATTTTATCTATCCTTATGCGAATCAAAGTTGTTCTCTCATCTTTAATAAATTTTGCTTCTAAATCAAATCTGATTTTTAAAGTTTTCCAGCTTATTGTTGATGAAGTGTATAAAAAAACATATGTTGTTAACCATAAGAATCAGAAAATGATTTTTACAGTTCCTAATTATTTGTCTCTTTATAGGTGTGAAACATTTGCAACTAAAGAGCCAGACACCTTAAGTTGGATTGAGCAAATGTCAGAAGGGGAAATATTTTGGGATATAGGTGCAAATGTTGGGCTATATTCAATATATGCGGCGAAATATAATAAGTCCAAAGTATATTCCTTTGAGCCTTCAGTTTTTAATCTAGAGATCCTTGCCAGAAATATAAACGTTAACAATTTACAGAATCTAATAACCATAGTTCCCTTACCTTTAACAAATAAATTAGGTATTCAAAAATTCAAAATGAGTAATATTACTTGGGGTGGCGCACTCTCAACCTTTGGAGAAAACTTTGATCAGTGGGGTAATGAATTAGATACTTCCACATTTGAATACTCTTTTCCAGGAATAGCTATGGATGATGCTAAAAAAATCCTTAATATTGAACCACCTGGCTTTTTAAAAATTGATGTCGATGGAATTGAACATCTAATTCTAGAAGGTGGAGTTGAAGTTCTTAAATCTGTAAAAAGTATATTATTAGAGGTTAATGATAATTTTGAGGATCAATCGAAAATGATTAAAAAAAGGCTAACTGATGCCGGTTTCATATTATTTAAAAAATGTGATATGGGGGATGAGTTCTTTTTTAATCAATGGTGGGTTAAACAGGAGGAAATTGAGTGATTTTTTTTCCTCTCCTTTATAATGTACCAGCTATGGTTGGCCATACTACTTTACATAATTTCCCTCCAAATAATTGGGAAAAATTTTTAGTAAAATCTAAGTCAATAAACCTTTCTTGGACAGATGGCGAAAAATGGAGTACAAAAATAATAGGCTCCTTGGACCCATATGAATCTAAAAAAATATCTTATTATGATATTAAAAATTTATTACCTTTAGACACTTTACCCCTCCTTTCTTTGACTGATAAGGCTCCAAATACTATTAGTAACTCAATTAATTTTGAAAATAATCTTGGTACCACTTGGCCAATGTGGCGAGCAACATTAGGATTAGAAAATAATAATTCTATTACCTCTTATCAAGGTGAGTTAATTCCATTTCCTATTAGTGGCTCAATGCTGAGTTTAGCTCCATTTTTTCAGAAGGATGCTGAGATAAGTTATTTAATATTTGTAAATATTGAAACAAAACCTGAATCTAGGGAGGGCTTAATAGAAATCTTTAGCTCAAAAACTAAAGAAAAAATACTATCCAAAAAAATAAAAACAAATAATATTTCTATTATTGATATCACAGGAGTATCAATTGACAATGATGATATGCTAGTTTTTAAATCAACCGATCTTTCATCGATACCTTTAATTTTTTCATCATCAAATAATTTTACTAATTTAAGCTTAGAGCATACCCACCCTCCGGCAGCTTTATCGATATTAGGTAACAGATTTATGGTTCAAAAAGATATAAAGAAAAAATGGTTCCAATTACTAAGCTAACTAACTTTTTAAGAAGAGCAAAACGTGCTCCTTGGATTCTTGGGCAGAGATTAGTTCGAGCGCCATCAAATATTGATTCATCAGTGAGTGACTTGTTTATTTGGATCTCTGATGATGATTGGAAAACATTTTTTGAGCTTATAGGTATATGTGGTCTATTTGAAGATAAGCCTTCTAAGGCCCTCTTATATTTGTATGATAAAAATGGGAATACTCTAGGAATTCATAGTTTTGAACTCGATACACACAAAAAAACTACTATTAATATTTCTAAATTACTTCCTTCGAATTCTGGAGATTTTGGAACTTTTAGTATATTTCATATGTCTTCACCAAGAAGTATCACTCAGTATGATTCATTTATTGCAGAAAGAGGTTATACCGGCTATCAATATAAGTCTTCAACTCTTCTTAGTTTCGTTCATGGTAATCATGATGCTATAGCTTATAACAGAAAATCTGAAAAAACTGAATTACTCGGCTCTTCAAGTTTATTTAAACGTGATTTTAATTTACAATATCTACTAGAGCCTGAGCATAAGTATTTTATTGGTATTGTGAATAATTCTAATTTTGAAAAAAATATTAAGCTTAGTGTTGTAAAAAATAAAAATTTATATGGAACGTTATACTATAATGAATTTGTCATTAAGCCTAACGGGATTCATTTTGCCTTTGTGCAGCTAAAAAGTGGACAGAAAGGCAGGGTTGTTATTAATAGTAAACTGATAATGGCTAGACCAATAATTATTCGAATCAAAGGAAATAATATGGACGTTTTTCATGGGTAATAAAAATATAGAAGTAGGTTATGGTAGTGTTAATAAGGTTACTATTGGGCCAAAACAGCCATTAGTTTTTATTGGCGGACCTTGCGCAATCGAAAGTAAGGAGCATGCTTTTAAGATGGCAGATATCATAGGTGAAGTTTGTGTTAAATTAAGTATTCCTTGGATTTATAAGTCATGCTATGATAAGGATTGCAGATCATCTTCAGCAAGCTTTCATGGGTGTGGAATTGATGATGGATTAGAAATTCTCACTGATATTAGAAGCGAATTTAAAGTACCTGTTGTTTCTGATTTTTCTGATGCTGCATGGGCTAAACAAACTGGAGAGGTTTGCGATATGGTTCAAGTTCCAGCATATTTATGCAGGCAAACATCTATTTTAAGAGCTGCTGCTGAGACCAATAGACCCATTAATCTAAAAAAAGGTCAATTCATGAGCCCTTGGAATATGAAAAACTCTGTGAGAAAGATTGAAGCTTTTGGGAACGAACAAATACTTTTAACAGATAGAGGGACATTTATGGGTTATGACATGCTTGTGAATGATATGACTTGCTTCCCTATAATGAAACAAACTGGTTATCCAGTTTGCTATGATGCAAGCCACTCTATCCAGTTACCTACTTCAATGGGAAATATTTCTGGAGGTCAAAGAGAGTTTATTCCCTACTTAGTTAGAGCTGCTTTAGCTTGTGGTGTGGATGCATTATTTATGGAAGTTCATGATAATCCTCCAAAAGCTCTTTCTGATGCAAATACTGTATTAAATTTTAAATACTTAGAAAATATTTTATATCAAGCTAAAAGAGTTCATGCCTTAAGAAATGAGCTTCTTGAAGAGCTAGGAGAAGACAATGTTCACATTGACGACTGATATAACTGTAGATGAAATTATGGTGCCAATTGAAAAGTTGGCAATAGTTAATAAAAATGCAATTTTTAAAGATGTTATTTCAGATATTCAGGATTCAGGATATGGTATTGCCTGTATTGTAAATGATAAATTCAATCTTTTAGGCGTTGTTACAGATGGAGATATTAGAAGAATAATATTGAAGCATCAAAGGCCATTTTCTTCATTATTGTTAGAAAGTAGTATGAGGTTTGCATCTAAGAGTCCTTTTGTCTTCGAATCAGGTATGAATATTATCGAAGCACTTTCAGTGTTACAAGATAAAAATATTTGGGATGCGCCAGTAGTTAAGAATGATAAATTAATTGGATTAATTCATCTTCACTCTGTAGTAGGTCAAATGATGGATGAAAGCCATTAAAATAGCTGCAGTTATTCCTGCTAGATTGGCATCATC
>Ga0209482_1001810_pt1 | contig 14021 bp, 12 predicted proteins | sample CoawatmetaG10DNA_FD_187512 | JGI IMG/M metagenome (GOLD analysis project Ga0209482, IMG submission 187512) | Marine microbial communities from the West Antarctic Peninsula - Coastal water metaG104-DNA (SPAdes) (version 2) | ecosystem: Environmental > Aquatic > Marine > Coastal ...
GTATTATAAATATTAAGACAAAGCTAAAAAATATAAAAGTTAACGAATTTATTATTTTCCATCCTTCTGCCCAGTACAACTATAAGATTTATCCTAAATTCTTAAGAGATTCGCTTTTATCTCATTTAAGCAAATTGGGGATTTCAATTTTAATTACAGGAAGTAATAGTCAGATTGATCTAGATATTAAAAATGAGTTGCCAAGCCTTCCAAATGTGATTGATTTTATTGGAAAGACATCAATAGAGGAGTTTTTTGCACTTAGTAAGTTGTCCTTAGGGTATGTTGGAATGGATACTTTAAACATGCATATTGCAGCTTCTCAAAATAAGAAAATTTTTGCAATATTTGGTCCAACTAACTTAAGAATGTGGTCCCCTTGGTCAAATAAGTTGAGTATGTCAGCAACTCAGAATAAGCCGATGCAAACATATGGTAATGTTACAATTTTTCAGGCAAATATGCCATGTGTGGCGTGTGGAAATGCTGGTTGTGATAATAATCACGGCAACAGTGAGTGCTTAGACAATATTGATCCTTTAACTATTTTTAATGAAGTAGATAGTTGGCTTAAAAATAAAAAAGACGCAATTAATATCCCTGTTCCAATTGAAATAGAAAATAATGATAGAAAGGTTTTGTTATATATAGTATATGGCAATGATCAGGCTTATTATGATGGGGCTATATTTAGTTTTTTGACATTCAAGAGCTGGATATTGGATGAAGATAAAATTGAAGTTATTGTTTTGACTGAAAAGCCTGAGAAATTTGAAGGCTATCCAATTAATGTATTTTTAATGAATGAAAAGCAAAAAAATGAATGGTCTTTAAATGGTAAATATCACTTTCGTATAAAAAATCGTGGTTTGGCATTTATTATGGATACGTTAAAATTAAAAGATTCTGATAAGATTTTATTTTTTGACGCTGATACTTATTTTCATAAATCACCATTACCACTTTTTGATTTAATTCAACCAAATCAAGCATTGTTTTATCTCAATGAAGGATTAATTTATAAAAGAAAAAGATTCTCTGTTTATGTTGACAATCTAGAAGGAAGGAAAATTGAAATTGATAATGAGTTTTATGAATTATCAAAAAAATCAGCTTTATGGGGTTCTTTAATGGTTGGAATAACCGCGAATATGAGGACTAGTCTTGATTGGGCTGATAAACTTATGGTCATTTTTTCAGATATAGTTCCATCCCATACAATAGAGCCATTTGCATTATCTGAAAGCTTACTGAGAAATTTTAGAATAGTTGAGGGGAAGAAATTTGTTAGTTTGTATTCAACTTCTAGAAAGAAAGAGTATGCAAGAAATGTTTTGATAAATTTTTTTAAGGTGAACAAGTCTCTTCATATCGATGAACAGGTCCGTTTAGCTCAATTCGTTATTATTAAAAGACCATTATTTATAATACTTAAGCAGCGCTTTTTAAGAATTTTGAATAAATAATGCCAAGTATGAACATACCTATTTTGATGTACCATAGTATTGCTTCAATGCCAAAAACTACAGTTATGAGGAGTTTACATGTTCCTCCAAAAAGATTTGAATTTCAAATGTTAATGCTTAAAGTTCTAGGTTATCAGGCTCTTAGTTTAAAAAAACTTAAACCATATTTAGATGGAGATAAAAAAGGTAAAGTTGTAGGGATTACTTTTGATGATGGTTATAAAAATAATTTACTTAATGCAGCCCCAATACTAATAAAGTATAACTTTAGCGCAACTTGCTATATTGTTAGTGAAAGTATTGGAACATCAAATACTTGGGATCTTGATAAAGGCATCACTCAGAGCCCTTTAATGACAGAAAGTGATATTAATGAATGGTTAAATCTTGGGATGGATATTGGAGCACATACGAAAACACATGTTGACTTGACCAAAGTTTCAGAGAAATCAGCCCAAAGAGAAATAAGTGATTGCAAAATTGAGCTAGAAAAAACTTTTAAAGTTCCAATTACTGATTTTTGTTATCCTTTTGGCCGCTTTAATAAATTATTGGCTAATATTGCTAAAAAATCTGGCTATCTTTCCGCTAGCTCAATGATAAGAGGAAGGGTAAATTCTCAAACAGATAGATATGAGCTTCCTAGGATACCAATTAATCACCGCACATTGCCGTATTTATTTTTACTAAAAATACTATCTAAATATGAAGATAAAAGATAGTATTAGCTTTTGTTAATTTTTTTAGTTTTTGGAGGGCTCCAGTTTTTTTGTGATTCGGTAAGCTTAATGTATCTATAAAAAGTTCCCTCAAAATTTCCAAATGCAATCACAAAACCTGCTCCACCATCTAAAAAGCCTAGTTTAAATATATAGTGCTTAATGAAAGACCAAAAGCCATGGAGAAATGCTTTAAAAATACTTCCATTTTTACCTTTTTCTTTTAATTTTTCAACTCCAAGGCTCGAGTATCGATTTGCCTTATGCATTACTTCTTCAATATTTTTAAATGGGAATTGCCAAATAATATTACTTATAACTCCTATTTCTTTGTTGCTGTGACTTATATATCCCTCATGCACTGAATCATTAGTGTAAGTCATTTTTCCATTTCTAAAAAGCTGAGGTTGTCTAAAGTTTGGGTGCCATCCTGAGTGTTTAATCCATCTTCCCATAAAAAAATTCTTTCTTGGGACTCGATATATATCTAGTTGTGAATTCTTAATAAGTTCAGTAATTTCATCTCTAACTTCGATTGTGCATCTTTCATCTGAGTCAAGGCTAAAAATCCATTCACCAGTACAATGTTTAATAGCTTGGTTTCTTAAATTTCCATACCCATTAAAGGGGATGTGGATTACTTTCGCGCCCAATTCTATTGCTATTTCAGTTGTTCCATCTGTGCTATGAGAGTCTGCAACTATGATTTCATCTGCCCATAGAACGCTATTAATGCAGTCACGAATTTTATCGACCTCATTAAAAGCAATAATGTAAACAGAAATTTTCATAGTGCAAGTAAAATTAGTAACATTGATAGTTCTTCCATAGAATTCTTTATAAAATAAATGGTCTATAATTTCTTATTTTATCTAATAACTGATTATCCGATGAAACTTACTCTAATTATCACTACCTATAATTGGCCAGACGCACTTCTTGCAGTAATTGAAAGCGTAAAAAATCAAAGCATTCTTCCAAATGAAGTAATTATTGCTGATGATGGAAGTCTTAATGATACAAGAGATTTAATTACCAGGCTAAAGAGTAATTCTATTCTTAATATTATTCATATTTGGCAAGAAGATAAGGGCTTTAGAGCTTCAAGGTCAAGAAATAATGCTATATCTAGATCATCTGGTGATTATATTGTTCTAGTTGATGGAGATACGATACTGCATCCTGAATTTGTTAAAGATCATATTGCCAACGCAGAACTAGGTTTCTTTGTACAAGGTTATAGAGTTCTTTTATCTCAAAAAGCAACAATAAAAACCTTAGCCGAAAAAAAAATTAATTTTTCATTTTTTTCTTCTGGCTTAAGTAATAGAAAAAATTGCCTACATTCAAAATTTCTTTCTTCAATATTTTCTAATCAAAAGAATCATTTAGCTGGGATTAAATCTTGTAATATGGCTTTTTATAGAAAAGATAGCATAAATATCAATGGATTTAATAACGAATTTGAAGGCTGGGGTAGAGAGGATAGCGAATTCGTAGTACGCTTAATGAATAGTGGAGTTAATAGAAAAAATGTTCGTTTTAATGCCATTCAATTTCATTTATGGCACAATGAAAACTCAACAATATCTTTAGTAAGAAATGATGTAATGCTTAATGATGCAATAATTAATAAAGTTAAATGGTGCACTAATGGAATTAATTCAATAGAAACAGATGAAAGTTAGTGCTTTTACATTTATTAAAAATGGGCAGATTCTTGGCTATCCGTTTTTAGAATCTATTCAATCTATTCTGCCAATAGTAGATGAATTTGTTATTAATGTGGGCGAGAGTGAGGATGATACGTTAGAAATGATTCGCTCTATTAAAGATAATAAAATTCGTATTATTGAGTCTAAATGGAGTGACAAGATGAGAGATCGTGGCTATGTTTATGGCCAACAAAAAATGATTGCACAATTTAATTGTACTGGTGATTGGGTTTTTTATATTGAAGGTGATGAGGTTTATAATGAGAAGGATTTAAAGAATATTAGAGCATCTATGGATGTGCATTTAAATGATACTAATGTTGAAGCACTAGTATTCGACTTTATGCACTTTTATGGAAACGCGAATAGCGTGCTTGATTCTCCAGGATGGTATCGTTCAGAGGCTAGAATTATTAAAAACTCAATAAGATCTTATGCGCCAGATGGGCTTTTTTGGCTTGTTCTAGATTCCAATAAAAAAGGTAGATATCCAAGGGCAAAAAAAATTGGGATTACTTGTTATCATTATGGGTGGGTAAGAAGTGAAAAACAAATGAACCTAAAGAGTAGTATGGTGCAGAGGTATTGGGGTGGTGAGGCAGTCATAGTTGACTATTCTCAAATGGACCAATCAATTATTAGAGAATTTAAAGGCACACATCCTGAAATTCTTAATGATTGGCTTCCTCAAGATGCAGGAATATATGAAGTTGATCCAAATTATAAGCCAACTTCTAAGCAAAAGAAACATCGCATAATGATAATAATTGAAAATTTATTTGGTTTGGATTTAAGTAAAAAACACTATAAGCTGATTTAATGAAAATTTTGATTGAACTTCCTACATGGCTTGGCGATACAGTGATGGCTACCCCAGCTATTGAAAATTTATCAAATTTTTTTAATGATCCAAAGATTACATTAATAGGCTCAATTATTTCAATTGAGGTTTTAAAAAATCGCCCCAATATTTCTAAAACACATATTTTAGAAAAAAATTATATTAATTTATATAAAACTATCAAGAGTTTTGGTGAGTTTGATGTATTTTTTTCCTTCAGAAGCTCTTCTCGCTCTAAGTTTATTAAATTTTTAGTAATGTCTAAGAAAAAGTACCAGTTTGATAAGAGCATTTTTATCAAGGGTCATCAGGTAGAAAAATATAATAATTTTATTAATGAGAGTCTTAAGATCAACTCTCCTCCTTCTAAGTTAGTAATTCACTCTAAAAATAAAAATAAAAATGGAAAAAATAAATTGCTGGGCATCAATCCAGGTGCTTCATATGGAAATGCTAAGCGCTGGTATCCAAAAGAATTTGCAAATGTCATTATTGATTTATCTGCCCAGTACGACACTATTATTTTTGGTGGTCCAGAAGAAGAGGATATTGCAGCAGACATTGAAAAGCACTTGGTTGAAAGTGGCGTTAAGAATTTCAAAAATTTAGCAGCTAAAACCTCAATTACAGATTTAATGAGTCTCATCTCAAGTCTTGATTTATTTATTACAGGAGATAGTGGGCCAATGCATTTAGCGGCAGCCTATAAGATTCCAACAGTTTCAATTTTTGGACCAACTAGCAATCTAGAAACATCACAATGGATGAATGATAAGAGCATAATTGTAAAGAAGGATTTGAAATGTCAACCATGTATGAAAAGAACATGCCCCCTTAAACATCATCATTGTATGAAGAAAATTAAAGCTACAGAGGTTTTGATTGGAGTAAAAAAACTTAATTAACTTCTGAATTGTTGATCAATTATGTGGCAAATCGTATGTCCAATTACTATATGCATTTCTTGAATACGAGGTGTATTCTTTGAGGGTGCAGCAATGGTAACATCACAAATCTCATTCAACATTCCAACTTCTTGACCACTTAAACCAATAGTTTTACACCCTAGTTTTGTTGCGATTTTAAGGGCATTGATTACATTTTCACTTCGACCACTAGTGCTAATACCAATTGCCACATCTCCCTTGTTTGCAAAAGCCTCGACTTGGCGATCAAATACATGGCTGAATCCAAAATCATTAGCAATTGATGTTAGGGCGGAACTATCAGTAGTAAGTGCAATTGCTGGCAATCCTTGACGATCAATTTTATATCTGCCAACTAATTCTGCGGCAATATGCTGAGCATCAGCTGCACTTCCACCATTTCCAAATATTAAAATCTTTCCATTTTTTTTAAGACAATCAATACAAAGTTGAGCAGAAGTTGAAACAGCACCAGTTAGATTGTGAAGTAAATTTGAAGTTTTTATGTGATCATTAAATTCATTTTGGATAATCTCTTTCATAATTTTCGTATCCTTTTGATAGTTTTTGAGGTGCTCTTCCCATCAATAAAATTTATTAGTTGTAATTCTTTAGCTATATCTTGTCCGACTACTTTTTTACCTTTATAGTCTCCACCTTTAGCTAAGATATCTGGCTGTATTAGTTTAATTAGATCGTAAGGTGTGTCTTCGTTAAATATTACTACATAATCAACAACTTCAAGAGCTGCAAGTATATTTGCCCGATCATTTTGTTCATTTATTGGGCGATTTTTCCCTTTGAGCCTTTGAACTGAGTAATCTGAGTTGAGACCTAGGATTAAAATATCTCCAAAGCTTTTGGCTATTTCTAGGTATTTAATGTGACCAACATGAAGAATATCAAAACAACCATTCGTAAATACAATCTTTTTACCTTTATTTTTTAATTGACTAGTAATAGAGTGTATTTCTTCCCAGCTTTTAACATGCTCATCACTTGAAGATATATTCAAGCTTGATTCATATTCATTTATTTCGTTTAAGGACACAGTAGATGAGCCAATTTTCCCAACCACAACTCCAGACGCTAAGTTGGCAAACTTTATAGCTTTATCAATATCTAAGCCACATGACAAAGCATAACCAAGTGAAGCTAAAATAGTATCACCAGCTCCAGTTACATCAAACACTTCTCTAGCAACAGTAGGATGGATACGTAATTCATTGTCAAAAATAGCTACGCCTTGCTCACTCAGAGTTATGAGGGAAAAGGCTAAATTACATTTTTCTTTAAGATTTTTAAGTGCTTGAATTAGACTTGTATTGTCTTTAATGACGATGCGCGTTGCTTCACTAGCTTCTTTTTTATTAGGAGTTAAAAGATAGGCATTTCTGTATTTTAAATAATCCAAACCTTTAGGGTCAGCCAGCAGCTTCTTTGCATTCTTATTGGCAATAGAAATTAATGATTGTGTCAATTTGAATGTTAATACGCCTTTACCATAATCCGACAGTAAGATTACATCATAGTTTTTAACAATACTATTAAAATATTCTAGAATCATTGCTTGAGATTTATTATCAATTTCATCAGTACATTCATGATCGTATCGGACAACTTGTTGATTTTCAGCAATAATTCTACTTTTTTTACTGGTAACCCTGCCTTTCTCTGTTATTAAAAATTGAATATTTACTTTAATATCCGACAGTAGATCTTTTAATTCATTTGATGCTCGACAATCACCAATTACACTAATAACATCAACTGATGCCCCAAGTGCGTGAAGATTATTTACTACATTGCCTGCTCCACCAAGTAAAGTGCTTTCATTGTTGATATTGACAATTTGAACTGGAGCTTCAGGAGATATTCTTTCACATGATCCCCAAAGGTAATGATCAATCATTAAATCACCAATAACTAAAATTTTAGGAATTTTTGTATGCAGACCAATCATAAAATATTTTCGCCTAAAAGACTTTTAATTTCTGGTAAATATGCTTTTATACCAGCTTCTAAAGAAAAATTAGGCTTAAAGTCCAGGCTTTCTAGCGTAGATTTAATATTTGCTTGGGTGCTCATTTGATACCCTTCATAAGGATTTGAAAAATATTCTGTTCCTAAATTTGTTCCAAGTTCTTTTTGCAATATATCAGCAATATCTTGAAAGCTTCTTGGTATAGCAGTTCCCACGTTAAAAGTACCATTATTTTTTGGTTGGCAAGCCTTAATATTAGCTTGAATAACATCTTCAATATAAATAAAATCACGCATGATTTTTTGTGAGTTTTCAAATAAACGAGGAGCTTTACCCATTAATATTTGATGGCCTAGCTGTATTACCATTGAAGATGTTTTTGCTTTATAAAATTCCTTAGGTCCATAAACGTTAAAAAACCTTAAGCCAACAATTGTCATATCAGGGTTTTCGTTAGAAAATTTAGTAGCAATTTGATCCATCAATAGCTTACTATAGCCGTAAGGATTCTCAGGACTTTCTTTTCCTACAGTTTGTGGGGAAGGTAAACCTCCATAGGTAGCTGCAGAGCTAGCATAAACTATCGTAGCATCATCTTGTTTAGCGATCTCCAAAAATTCATAGAAAGAGTTTACATTTGTTTTCATTACAAATTCTTGATCGAACACCCTCGTATCAGAAATTGCTGCCTGATGAAATATGTAATCAAATTTGTAATCCCCAAGTAATGCCAAGTCTGTTTTGTTGTTAATATTTCCACAGATAATATCACCCTTAAAGTTAATTAAGTTTTTGTAATGACCAAAACTTTTTAAATTACCGTTAGGAAAAGTATCTTCATTTCTGAAGCAATCAAATATAATGATTTTTGAGCTCGGGTAGTTTTCTTGGAAATAAAAAGCTAGATTACTTCCAATAAATCCTGCACCACCTGTAATTAAGATAGTTTTTTTATTAAAGTTTTTATTACTGTACTTCATTTTTTTTAATTTTATTTTTATTATAGAGCAACATTAACTACCATAATTATGAAAAAGGCTTGAAGAAAAAACAAACAATAAAATATAAAGAGTTAAAATTTTATGTTGTTAAAGATAAAATGAATACCATATGACAAGATTTATCCAGTTGAAAAAAAGCTATTATTCAATCACTGCAAAAAAGCCTAAGGGCATTATAATAAGTAAACATAAGATAGTTAATTTTTTTTAGTATAAATTGTAACTATAAGGCGCTTTTTGAGTTGATCAAATTAAATTATTAAAAAATAAATATGAATAGTGTCAAAATAATACCCGTTATTCTTTCTGGGGGTTCTGGAACTCGACTTTGGCCATTGTCTCGAAAACAATATCCCAAGCAGTATTTGTCATTGGCCAGTAATAAAAGTATGCTTCAAGAAACTATTTTGAGGCTTACTGGCATAGCTAATCTAGCTGAGCCAATAATTATCTGTAATTCAGATCATCGATTCTTGTTAGCCGAACAATGTCAGAAAATTGGTATTAATAATCCAACAATACTGCTTGAGCCTTCTGGAAGAAATACTGCTCCCGCTATTGCAGTTGCAGCTATACAAGCACTTAAAAATAGTGATTTGGAAGAATCAATTTTACTCGTCCTCTCTGCAGATCACGTTATTCGAGATATTGATGCGCTTCATAATTCTATCAATATTGCTATTGAGCATGCTCAAAATAAAAAGTTAGTAGTTTTTGGTATAGAGCCAACTAACGCTAATATTAACTATGGTTATATAAAATTATCAAATAAGAATTTTGATGGTGCATTTCAAGTGCAACAATTTGTTGAAAAGCCAGATCTTAAAAAAGCACAATCATATATAAAGCAAGGTAATTACTTATGGAATAGTGGCATTTTTATGTTTCAAGCTAACACCTTACTCGATGAATTAACTATTTATTCTCCTGAGATTGTTAAAGTAGCAGAAAAGTCCATTAATAATGCTATAAAAGATTTAAATTTTATCCGATTAGATAAAAAGGCTTTTGAGTCTTCTCCTTCAATCTCAATCGATTTTGCTTTAATGGAAAAATCCACTAACATCATGGCAGTTTCTTTAAATGCAAACTGGAATGATATTGGGTCTTGGGCGGCATTGTATGAAATTGGAGAGAAAGATAATAGTGAAAACGTTATTCAAGGTGATGCTTTAACTATTGATACATCTAATACCTATATTAATGCTAATCATCATTTAGTTGCAACGATTGGCGTTAAAGATTTGATTATTGTAGATACGCCAAATGCCACGTTAATATCAACTAAAGACAAATCACATGAAGTAAAAAAAATAGTTAATCAACTTCAACATCAAAACAGGGAGGAACACTCGAAACATCGTAAGGTTTTTCGACCTTGGGGTTGGTATGATTCTATAGAAACAGGTAAGTACTTTCAAGTAAAGAGGCTTCATGTTAATCCTGGAGCAAAATTGTCTTTACAAATGCATCATAAACGCTCAGAACATTGGGTTGTAGTAAGTGGAACTGCCACCGTAACTAATGGGAGTGAAATATTACAGCTTAGCCCTGGAGAATCAACTTATATTCCAATTGGAATTAAGCATGGGCTAGAAAATAAATTAAGTGAACCGCTTGAGATTATTGAAGTTCAAAGTGGCGTCTATCTGGGTGAAGATGATATTATTAGATTTGAAGATATGTATGGAAGAGTGAGGGATTAAAAAAATGGCAAATAAAAAAGTAGCTTTAATAACTGGTATAACTGGACAAGATGGTTCTTATTTGGCAGAATTTTTGCTTAAAAAAGGTTATGAGGTCCATGGAATTAAAAGACGAGCATCTTCATTTAATACTCAACGAATCGATCATATATTTCAAGATCCGCACATTGATACTCAAAACTTTTTTTTGCATTATAGTGATCTGACAGATAGCTCTAGTTTGATAAGAATTTTAAAAGAAGTTGAGCCAGATGAGGTATACAACCTAGCCGCCCAGTCTCATGTTGCAGTGAGTTTTGAAGTTCCAGAATACACTGCGGATGTTGTTGCGGTTGGAGCATTAAGATTGCTAGAGGCGATTAGGTTTCTTGGACTCGACAAAAAAACGCGCTTTTATCAAGCGTCTACTTCTGAGCTATTTGGTAAGGCTCAAGAAAGCCCGCAAACTGAAAGTACACCATTTCATCCAAGATCCCCTTATGCAGTGGCTAAGATGTATGCTTATTGGATAACTATCAATTATAGAGAGTCTTATAAGATGTTCGCATGCAATGGTATTTTGTTTAATCATGAATCACCTAGGCGAGGAGAAACATTTGTTACTCGGAAGATTACAAGGGGGCTTGCGAATATTTCACAAGGATTAGAAAAATGCATATATATGGGGAATATAAATGCTTTACGTGATTGGGGACATGCTAAAGATTACGTTCGCATGCAATGGATGATGCTCCAGCAAGACTCTCCAGATGATTTTTGTATTGCAACTGGCGTTCAATATTCTGTGAGACAATTCATTGAATTATCAGCACAAGAGTTAGGTATTTCAATAAAGTTTCAAGGAGAAGGTCTTGATGAGATTGGTATAGTTGAATCTATAGAGGGTGTCAATGCTCCTGCGCTAAATAAGGGAGATATTATTTTTAGAGTTGATAAGCGTTACTTTAGACCAGCAGAAGTTGAAACACTTCTTGGATGTTCAAAAAAAGCAAGAGAGAAATTAGGCTGGATTCCGGAGATTACAGTTCAAGAGATGTGCGCTGAAATGGTTCGTGAAGACCTAAAAAATGCTAAGCGTATTGTTCTACTTAAAGCGCATGAAGATTAGACTTCAACTAAAATAGAGAGCAATAGTATGAAGATTCTTTTAACAGGCGCAAGTGGGATGGTTGGTTCTAATATTATAGATCATGCCTCTTATAGTAATCTTAATTTACTTACTCCAACTAGTGAAGAGTTGAATTTACTGAATTCTGCTAATGTTATAGATTATATTAATAAAAACAAGCCAGATATGGTAATTCATGCTGCGGGCTTTGTTGGAGGTATTCAGTCTAATATAAACCAGCCTGTAAATTTTTTGGTCAATAATGTTCAGATGGGAATTAATATTCTAATGGCTGCTAAAAACCATGGTATTAAAAATTTTATCAATCTTGGAAGTTCGTGTATGTATCCTAGAAATGCTCAAAACCCACTTTCAGAAGGGCTAATTTTACAAGGTGAGCTTGAGCCAACAAATGAAGGTTATGCAATCGCGAAAGTTGCTATAACTAGGCTTTGTGAGTATATAAATCGAGAAGATAAATCATTTTTGTATAAAACTGTTATCCCTTGCAACTTATATGGTAAATATGATAAATTTGATATTCAGTATTCTCATATGATTCCAGCAGCAATTAAAAAGATTAGTGATGCAAAAAATACAAATAAACCTTCAGTAGAAATATGGGGTGATGGATTAGCAAAAAGAGAGTTTATGTATGCGGGTGATTTTGCTAACTTCATTTATTATTCAATAGAAAATTTTCAGAAAATGCCTCAAAATATTAATGTTGGTTTAGGGCATGATTATACTATTAATGAGTATTATCAAATAATCGCTGAGGTTATTGGATATAAGGGTGAATTTACGCATCAACTATCAAAACCTTCTGGTATGAAACAAAAGTTGATTGATATTAATAATCTGAGTAAATTTGGATGGCATCATCAAATATCATTAAAGCAGGGAATTAAAAGCACTTATGATTATTATCTTAGTATCCAAGCTTTATGATGAACTACCCATTAGCAACAACCACTTGGGATAAAAAAGAACTTAAAGCTATTCAGTCGGTTATTGATCGAGACTCTTATACTATGGGTGAAAGCGTCTATCAATTTGAAAAAGATTTTTCTGAATTTATCAATAGAGATTTCTGTGTTATGGTTAGTTCTGGATCTGCTGCTAATTTAATTGCAACAGCTGCGCTATTTTTTCAAAAAAACCCAATGCTTAAAAAAGGTGATGAAGTTATAGTTCCAGCTGTATCCTGGTCTACAACTTACTTCCCTCTTCAGCAATATGGATTAAAGTTGAAGTTTGTTGATATTAATATAGGCACGCTTAATTATGATTTAGATGAGCTTAGTTCTGCTATATCAGATAAAACCAGAATGATTATGGTTGTTAATATTCTAGGAAACCCAAATGATTTTGATGTTATTAATGGGCTAATTAAAGATAAAGATATTTTTGTCCTAGAGGATAATTGCGAATCAATGGGTGCTAAATATAAAGGACAGCAGACTGGCACTTTTAGTTTAATGTCAACATTTTCTACATTTTTCTCTCATCATATGGCAACCATGGAGGGAGGCTTTGTTACAACAAATGACGAGGAGCTTTACCATATTCTATTGGCATTAAGAGCGCATGGGTGGACTAGAAACCTTCCTGATAAAAATCATGTTTCCAATAAAAGTGATGACTGGTTTGAAGAATCTTTTAGGTTTGTTTTGCCAGGTTATAACGTACGTCCAGTTGAAATGAGTGGAGCTATCGGAGTAGAGCAGCTTAAGAAACTACCTTCTTTTTTAGTTCAAAGAAGAGAGAATGCTAAACTATTTACAAAGTTATTCAAAGACCACTCAAATTTTATGATTCAGAAAGATATCGATGAGAGTTCATGGTTTGGCTTTTCATTGATTATCAAGCCATCATCTAACCTCAAAAGAAAAGATGTAATTCAAAAATTACAAAAAAATAATATTGATTGTAGGCCAATTGTTTCTGGCAATTTTACAAAAAATGAGGTAATGAAATATTTCGATTATGAGATTCATAACAAGCTTATTAATGCCAATTATTTAGACAGTAATGGACTCTTTGTAGGGAATAGCCAGGTAAATTTATCACGTGAAATTACTTTCTTAAGTAAAGTCTTAAATGACTAAAGATATCAAATTTGGAATATTGTTAACTACCAAGAATACTTATTCAATGGTGGAGGAGTGGTTTAATCTCTATGATTATTCTAATATATCTATTCTCAATTTAGACTTAAATAGCGAAGAAAAACTTAAAATAAAGGGAATGGAGATATGTAAACGGCATGGTATAGAGTTTAAAGAGTGCAACGGGACAGAAATGCAAGATAATGTTGAACAAGCTCTACAATTTTTTTATGAAGAAAAAGGTATTGAGTGGTTGTTATATATGCATCATGATGCATATCCGATGTTAAAGGGAACACTTGAAAACTTAAATAATATTTTAGTAACATCTGACAATATTAAAAACTTTGGTGTAGTGGGATTTAATATTTATCATGATCAGTTTGATTTACAACAGTTTGATAGAAATAAACACCAACTTATGACTACTGCTAGATCACCCCT
>Ga0209482_1001813_pt1 | contig 14009 bp, 4 predicted proteins | sample CoawatmetaG10DNA_FD_187512 | JGI IMG/M metagenome (GOLD analysis project Ga0209482, IMG submission 187512) | Marine microbial communities from the West Antarctic Peninsula - Coastal water metaG104-DNA (SPAdes) (version 2) | ecosystem: Environmental > Aquatic > Marine > Coastal ...
AATAGTTATACAAATGCAATAGTTATACAAATGCAATAGTTATACAAATGCAATAGTTATACAAATGCAATAGTTATACAAATGCAATAGTTATACAAATGCAATAGTTATACAAATGCAATAGTTACACAACAGGTATTTATTACATATACATGTGCTTCCATGCTCCATTTTCTTTTGCTTTCTTGAGCAATTTTTCGATAACTTCAACAGTAACCGTCATCGGAAACTCCACCTTTAGAGTAGAATCTTTGTCAAATAGATTTGTCCCTGGTTTCATGAGTCGATAAAGATTTAGTTTTGTGTAAATGATTTCTAGACAACGTTTCAAGTTTCTTACACCATCCTCTTTCTCCGTATGATTATCAATAATATGATGGATTGTCTCTTCCGGAATAATAATATCATCGCTGCCAAATTTCACTTGCTCTTGAATCTTCGGAAGAAGATAATCGTTGGAAATTGTAGTTTTTTCCTTTTTATCATACCCTTTCGTCTGAATACGATACATGCGGTCGCGAAGAATCGGATTGATTTTAGATTCATCGTTATAACTAAAGATAAACAAACAACGACTGAGGTCAAAGTCCAGCTCTGCAAAATATTTGTCATGGAATTTGCTGTTTTGAGAAGTGTCCGTAAGATGTGTGAGAATACCCGCAATCTCTTCGCCCTTCGGCGTATCACTCAATTTGTCGAGCTCATCGAAATAAAATACCGGATTCATAGATTTACACTTAATTAGAATATCCACGATTTGCCCCCACGTGGAACCCTCGTATGTATACGAGTGACCTTCGAGGAAGCTGCTATCGGTAGCGCCACCAAGAGCAATAAATGCAAAATCACGTCCAAGAATTTTACTAATACCTTCTTTTACTAACGTAGTCTTGCCTGTTCCCATTGGACCCTTGATTGCAATTGCCGTGCCCATCGCGGTTGGATTTGCAATCCACTGTCCAACCATCTGCATGATTTGCTCCTTTGCATCATTTAATCCATAAACAGCTGTATCGAGAATTCCTTTAGCGTTTTCCATGAACTCATGGCATTTCTCAACACCGTCATCCATCGTAATAGGTAGCGTTTTATGTTTTCCGAATGGAATTTGCATAAATGTATCCACCCAGTTTTTAATCTTATAATATTCACCTCCGCCTGGGTCCATATACTTTAGGGTGTTGATTTTACGATAAGCACACGCTTTATATAGAATAGGAATATCTGAATCAAGAAGAGCAAGACGATAGGGTTTGTCAATCTCACAATGCCCTTTAATCTCTTTAATTTGCGCAAGAACAACCTTTTGTTGCTCCTTGGACATTTTATCTTTGAAATATTTTACATCATTCATTACGTTTTTATCACGAAGCAGTTTTTTAAACTTCTTAGTATGAGCGCGCTTCGCCTTCTTCTCACCTTGCTTCTTGGTAGCCTCATGTTTTTTATTGCGCGCTTCAAAGTCTTTAATCATCTGTTTTACAAATTTATTTTTCTTTTCTTTTGGAGATAGCGACTTGACCATGTTGCGAAATTTTGTGACAGCTTCCTCGTCGGTAATTGCGTCGGAATCATCATCGCTATCATCGCTATCATCGTCAGTATTTTCGATTTGTGATTCTGTTTCACTTGCACCCGCCGTTATAGTTTTATGTTTGTTTGTTCTCCTCTTTTTGGAAGATTTTCTTGAAGGATTTTGTTTGCAAATTACCTCGTGATCTTCGCACTCTGCATAAGATCCGTCATATCCACATTGATATTCACATACATATAAATCTTTATTTTTACGCATAGACCTAGTCTCCACCTTATCATCATCTTCATCACTAATAGCAGAATCAATAGAATTGTCACTACTTCCATCACCACTGTAATCGCTATCTTCGCTATCATACTCTTCGTCATATTCATCATATTCAGGTGTTCCAATAGTAAAGATAATATTTACATTTCCATCACCTTTCATTCCAGGCGTTTCGTCGCTATCATATTCACTATCACATTCACTATCACATTCACTATCACATTCATCTGTTGAATTTCCTGACTCCTCCTCCTTCTCAATTTCATCTTCGCTACTATAATCGCGCGATGATTTATGATTGCTTGAAGCTTGTTTTTTCCCCCTTTTCTTCTTATTCCTTCGGAGGTTAGCTCGCTTTTTAGATGACGATTTATTTGCTGACGATTTATTTGCTGACGATTTATTGCCCGATGATTTGGATGTCTTTTCTACTTTTTCACGCATGTATTTTGAAGGAAACATATTCATAAGCATTTTTTGATACTCTTTTCCATCTAGTTTTTCATCGCCACTATACTCTTCGTCTGTAATGAAATCATCGTCATCAGATGATTCGTGACGAGCGTACGTGTCACGCGACTGTTTTTTATGATGATCTCTTTTTTTCGATTTAGAGTCTGGCATTATTATTGTTGCAAAATAATATTTATACCAATTTTATATCAATTTTATAAAGATAATAGCATCATATTTATAATAATATGAGTGATTAAACAGTATACGATTTCTAAAACTTACGTATTCATAATTACTTAGTAAGTTTTAGAAATAAAAGATTAGACTAAATGATATAAAAATAGTTAGTAAAATAATATTTTAGAATAAAATTGATACAAAACAATCTAAATATTATAGTCTTAATATAAGGATGTCTCAACGTACACAAGGAACGATTCACAAAAAACTTCCATCAAAAATTTTAGGAATTCAATTTAGCATTTTATCACCAGAAGAAATTCGAAAAGGTTCTGTTGCAGAAATTACGAGTCGCGACACGTATGAAAATGGGTCACCTGTTATTAATGGGCTCTTTGATCCACGTATGGGTGTTCTAGATCCTGGGATTATTTGCCCCACCGACGGACTTGACTATATGCAAACGCCTGGGTATTTTGGTCATATTGAACTCGCAAAACCTATATTCTATATTCAATATCTTTCCACCATCATTAAAATTTTACGATGTATTTGTGTAAAATGCAGTAAACTTTTACTTAGTAAAGAAAAATACAAACACTTATTATCACTTGCACATTCTTCCACTCGGTGGAATGCTGTGTTTGCACTCGCGAGTAAGGTGAAACGCTGCGGCGAAGATACGAATGATGGGTGTGGTTGTAAACAACCAAGCAAATTTAAAAAAGAAGGACTCGCCACCATTACAGCCGAATGGGATGATATCGAAGGGATTGAAAGTGATAACTCCGAAAAACTTATTATGAAAATGACTCCCGAAATTGTCATTAAATTATTTAGGCGTATACAAGATGCCGATGTGAATTTTATGGGATTTAGTCCCATTTGGTCTAGACCCGATTGGATGGTTTGTCAGGTTCTAGCCATCCCTCCTCCCGCGGTGCGTCCGTCCATTAAACACGATGCGCAACAGCGGAGTGAAGATGATATCAGTCATATTATTGTAAATATTATTAAAGCTAATAATACTCTTCGGGAAAAAATACAGAAAGGCGCCAATTCAAATGTTATCAATGATTGGGCTACCATTTTACAGTATTATGTCGCAACAATGGTTGATAACAAAATTCCTGGCGTTGCTGCTGTTGCACAGCGCACTGGCCGCCCGCTTAAATCCATCAAGGAACGCCTTAACGGCAAACATGGGCGTGTTCGCGGCAACCTTATGGGGAAACGCGTGGATTTCTCTGCGAGATCTGTTATTACTCCTGACCCAAATATATCAATCAAAGAACTTGGCGTTCCTATGTCTATTGCAAAAAATATTACAAAGCCGGTCATTGTTAATCGTAAAAATATGTCTTATCTTCTTAAACTAGTGCAAAATGGACCTGATGTTCATCCTGGCGCTAAAATTCTAGAAAGAAAAAATGGGGAATGTATTTCATTGAGATACATTGACCGCGATTCGATTGATTTAAAGGATGGCGATATCGTTCATCGTCATATGCTCGACGGTGATGCTATCCTTTTCAATCGCCAACCTACACTTCATCGGATGTCTATGATGTCGCATATTGTTCGCGTCATGCCTATTGGTGATACTTTTCGCATGAATGTTGCAGATACAAAACCATATAATGCGGATTTTGATGGCGATGAAATGAATCTTCACATGCCACAAGACCCCGAAAGTGAGTCTGAACTGCGGAACCTCGCCGCCGTGCCATGGCAAATTATCAGCCCGGCCAATAACAAATCTATTGTTGGTATCTTCCAAGATTCGCTTCTAGGCGCATATTTACTCAGCAGAGATGATGTTTCCTTTACTACGCGCGAAGCCATGAATTTACTTATGGCATTTGATAAAGTAGATACAAATAATATTGCCAGAAAATCTTCTGATAAGGTGAATAGCCACAAAATTCTTGGACAAATCTTGCCACCGCTTTCTCTTAAATATAAAACAAATCGTTTCAAGGAAGGCGACGATTACAAAACCTCAAATGCTGTTCTGGAGATTGAGAACGGAAAATATATTCGCGGACAATTAGAAAAAGGTATTCTTGGTGATGGCTCACGTGGACTTATTCATCGTATCTGTAATGATTTTGGTAATATGGCAAGTGCCGCATTTATTGACGATTTACAAAATATTGTAACAGAATATATGAAATCCGCCGCATATAGTGTTGGTATCAGTGATCTTATTGCAGATTCTCAAACAAATACTGAAATTACTGAAGCTATTACAAATAAAAAACGCGAAGTAAGCTCACTTATCGACCAAACACATCTGGGGTTGTTTGAAAACAAAAGCGGCAAAACTAATGAGGAGGAGTTTGAAACTCAAGTAAATAATATTCTTAATCAAGCAACACAAACTGCTGGGAAAATCGGACGAAAGAGTCTCAGCAAAGATAACCGTTTTGTTATCATGGTTGAAGCTGGGTCGAAGGGTAGCGATTTAAATATTTCACAGATGATTTCTTGTCTTGGTCAGCAAAATGTTGATGGCAAACGCATTCCATATGGGTTTGAAGACAGGACACTTCCGCATTTTAACAAATATGATGATTCTCCTAGCGCCCGCGGTTTTGTAGAAAGTTCATTTATTTCCGGGCTTACTCCAACCGAACTATTCTTTCATGCTATGGGTGGCCGCGTTGGTATTATTGATACCGCCGTAAAAACCAGCCAGACAGGATACATTCAAAGGCGCCTTGTAAAAGGATTGGAAGACATTAAGATCGAATATGACATGACCGTTAGGAATAATCAAAATAAAATTATTCAATATTCTTATGGCGAGGACGGATTTGATACTGTCAAGGTGGAAAATCAAATCCTTCCTCTCGTAAAGATGTCGCTTGAAGAAATATATGCGCATTTTCAACTGCCGATGAGCGCTTCTGGAACAGGTGATGCGATTTATACCGCCGCATATACCAATGCAGCCATGAAAAGGTTAACCAAACAAAAAACAAATCTTCGCGAAAGATGCAAACAAATTGTTGGCGAAATGATTCGCTTGCGAAAACTTATTATCGAGAATGTGTTTAAAAATAGAGATAATAACAAAGTCCATATTCCGTGCGCATTTGAACACATTATTAATAATGTACAGGGACAACAATTCATTAATGTAAATTCCATGGTGGATATTACTCCATTCGAAGCATTTCAACTAATTGATGCCGGATATGAACGGCTAGAAAAAATATACTATGTGAAACCAACTGAACTATTTAAAACGATGTATTATTATTATCTTTCTCCTAAGATTCTTTTGACCATTAAGCGATTTAATCGAAAAGCTGTCATGGTTCTTATCGAACAGGTGATTTTGATGTATAAAAAAGCTATTATTGCTCCCGGTGAGATGGTCGGAATTATCGCAGCACAAAGTATTGGTGAACCAACCACACAGATGACGCTAAACACTTTCCACTTTGCCGGCGTGGCTAGCAAATCGAATGTCACACGAGGAGTTCCGCGAATTGAGGAAATTTTGTCGCTATCGGAAAATCCAAAAAATCCTTCTTGTACTATTCATTTGTTTCCCGACGAGGAAACAGACCAAAATAATGCACAAAAAATTCTACATCGTATCCAACATACAAAATTACGCGCTATTGTAGATTCCATCCAGATTTGTTTCGACCCCAATGATTCGTCCACCTCTATTCAAAGTGATACTTCAATCGTCCAGCAATATCGCGCATTTGAAAATATGGTGGATGGTTGTCTCGGACAAGATATCGAAGAAACACCTAGCCAGGAACAAAGCTCACAATCAAAATGGATTATTCGTATGGAAATGAACGCGCAAGAAATGCTTGAGCATAATATTACCATGGATGACGTTCACTTTGCTATTAAAAATACATATCATGATGATGTGAATTGTCTATATAATGACTATAATAGCGATAATCTCGTTTTCCATATTAGACTTACCAATAAGTCCAAAAAAGCAAATGTTCAGAAATCATTAGACCAATCTGATGAAATCTACATTTTACAAAATTTTCAGACAGAAATTCTGGACAATCTTGTTCTGCGAGGTATTAAACATATTTCACGCGTGATTCCTCGCAAAATTACCGACTCGTTGGTGGAGGAAGATGGCGCATTTGTGAAGAAGGTAACATGGGTAATTGATACCGTCGGAACCAATCTTCTTGATGTTTTGGGACTTGATTATATCGACGCAAACCGATCATATACGAACGATATTCAGGAAATTTATCGTGTCCTTGGGATTGAAGCCGCGCGCCAGGCAATCTTTAATGAAATTTCTGAGGTTATCGAGTTTGACAGCACATATATTAACTATCATCATCTCAGTGTTCTGTGTGATCGCATGACATGTAATAGCAAGATGGTGTCTATCTTTAGACATGGTATTAATAATGACAACATTGGCCCTATTGCAAAAGCGTCTTTTGAGGAAACCCCGGAAATGTTCTTGAAGGCAGCGCGACATGCAGAACTGGATTCTATGCGAGGTGTTTCCGCCAATGTAATGTGCGGACAAGAAGGCTTCTTTGGCACCAGTGCGTTCCAGACCGTGCTAGATATTGATGAAATTGTGAAGCTGTCTTCTCAACAATGGAAGTCGCAAAATGAGGCTGCTGATATTGAAGCTGCTTTTGGCGATGTGGAAGATACCAGCGACCAGTGCTCTATTGGCAATATTGCTATTAAGAGTAATATTCATTCCATCCAACCAACAAATGTGGGTAGCCAAGATGATGATTATGATATGGGATTTTAATAAATAAAATGTTGATATTAGATGATAATAACTTATAATAAATTTATATATAATTTTTTTCTTTGTATATATTATAATGCCGTCTAGGAAAGTCAGCATGCGCAGTTCTATAACGAATAAAACTAGTATTTTTGGTATCATGGGTGGATTATACAATCGTACAATCTCTGGCAGAAGTAGTATGAATCGTGTTACATCGCGTTTAGAAATTCCGGCTGGAGCAAAAGAAGGCTATCAATACATGAAAATGCATAATCTTCTCTCTAGAAATCCTTTAGGAAGTGGCGGCATAGGAAAGATGTTTCGTTTGCGGTCCGGGGGGAGTAGTTTAGGGAGTAATTTGGGGCAGGACCTTGCGAACACGCAAAAACCACCAAATAATTTGGAGGATATATACGGTGGCACGGCCTCGTACGCGAGCTACCTCAAGGTGGGCAGTCCCTGCACGATTGTGTATGGTCCGTCGGGGGAGCTTGCGCGGACGGGGACATGCAAGGGGGTCGCCATGATGGTTGCGTCGGCGGACGCGCCCGAGCAAAGCAGGCGTGCGTGCGGGCACGACGTGGGCTACGGCGCAGATGGAGCGTGTGGTGGACCCCCAGACACGACGAGCATGTCGAACGGGATGAGGTGTTGCGATGATCTCTGAAGGCGAGGGCAAGTGCGTGCCAACTGACTTCCTTTGGCGACACGTGTTGGAGTTGTTGTACATGCTTAATATTCTATATATACAATTTTATACAAAATAGTATAAAATTATATTATTTATATATAGTAATTCATGTCAGCTTTTATAAAAATTTTATCTAAGTTCATTCCTAATATTGATATAACTGCACCTGCATATATTTATTCGGGTGACAGTAAAATACTTATCAATAGAGATTTCATCGCATATGGGTTTTTGAATTCAATGCAATATAATATTACACATAAAATTCAAACTAAATTTGAAACGTTAAATATCAGTGTAGTAAATAATCTATTTCTTGAAAGAAATATAAAAGAACGATATGAGGACATTTTCTCATGTGCCCAACGAACATACTATGGATTTTGTCGACTTGCTCGTATATTTAAAGTAAAACGCGCTTTACAATATAATATGAAGACCGATTTGTGTATGACGCCCCTTACCAAATTTAACTCTTCTATTAAAATAAATTTATATGATGATAAAAATCGAACCATTTATCCTTTTCGGTTATCCGATTTACTTAATATTATACAAACTTCGTTATCTAATTCGCCTGATTTTTTTTCCGAACCATTACCAATTAAAAATCCATACACCAATATGAAATTTACATATGCTCAATTATATACAATATATTTTAAAATGCGCGAAAGTATCATGATACCTCCTGTTCTTTTTCAACAATATTTTGCATGTAATTTTGTATTAAGTGTATTTAGTAGATATAATGAATGTTATATAAGAGATATAGCTATTAAACAATTTTCTAAAGATACAACCCATGAACAAAAATTTAAATATATTATGAAAATGTTACGAGAATATAAAAATTGTCTAAAAGGTATTGTCATACATCGGGAGTTTAAACGAAAATATATATTACAAGCATTCGATAAATATATTTATGATTATTTGACAATAATATATACTCTCAATCCTACTTTACGATATCTAATCCGCGAAAAATTAAAAAAACAGCTTCTTCAATTTAGTAAACTAAATCCTACTTTTGGACGAAAAATATATTATCATATTAAAAGAAATTCTTTAAATACCAGGAATGTCCCACATCAATTTCGCTTTGATGGAAATAGCACCACCGTAGGAACAAGTTCTACTACTTATCCACTAAATTTTAGTAGCGCTTTACATACTGTATCCGCATCTATTCAAAATGAAATCAATCATATTGTTGCTAATATAGACGCGAGTAATATTGAACAACGTCATATTGGAATACATTTCGTAACTCATGTTCATAATGACACCCCCCGCAATTATCCATATATTCCCCAGTCTACCACATATGCGAATAATACATTTTTTGATGAAGCAGTAAATGTGGACCCGCTACTTAATACAAATATATTTGAGAATGATTCAGAAAGTGATTATAGTGAAGCAGATGACATGGATTTTGAACCAGAACTTGAACCAGAACTTGAACCGGAACTTGAACCGGAACCTTCCATTCCTACATATAATATTAGTATACCAAATGCCGAAAATATTATTATATTTAATCAAGATAGCATAGGATATATTGCTGATAATGATAATGATAATGATAATGATAATGATAATGATAATGATAATGATAATGATAATGATAATGATAATGATAATGATAATGATAATGATAATGATCTAGCGGTTCAAACTATAGCGACGAATACATCTGCGTCGCCCATCCAACCACCATTACAATATCCTCTGTATCATGCAACAACGATGCCGCCGCCACCACCACCACCGCAATCATTATTTCCTATACAGCAATCTACTGATGATACGCACGAAGAAAATAATTTATCAATCGATAATTCGGGATCAATATTAAACCCAGGTTCATCGCATTATGCAATATACCGTGTATAAAATTTTTTGTTATGTTTTCTTTAGAATAAGTTTTTTAGGTGCATATTTTTTTACATCTGCTATATCAAATGTGCTAATATATAAATCTAAAGCGTCTTTTTTTATTTCGCCAGTTATTTCATCATGAATAGGTTGCGGCAGGTCAGTAATAGGTATATTGATTTTTCCGTTTCCATTTACAACTAACCTATATTTTGGTATACTGGATTTTCTGTTGTGACCAAGTCCACCTGTTGATTTAATAAAATAAAAAGATTTACCTGTGTCACTATTTGCAACTAAAAGAGACTTCCCATTTTCTACTAGTTGTGTCGAGGAATAAAATATTAATGGAATATTAAATCTTTTGGCAAGTATCCATAAATCTATATTTGTTGCATAATATGCGTCTCCTATAACTATATGTTCGATAGTTGTCTCCTTTCTTTGAATACGTTTCACAAATGATGTTTTCCCCTGCGATTTCCATATTAATAATATTTTATTATAATATTTTACGCCTAATTCTGCATATTCCAATGCTAATATTTCTAATAAATTATGAATAGTAAATGTGCTGTATTTTGCATCATGATATTTTATTATAATTAATATAATATTGAATGTGCAAATTTTTGGTTCATTGCCAAATACCATTTCTTGACTGTGTTTTGAAAATATCTGTTTCCATTTCCCAGTTATGGTGCTTTTTTTTGGATTATCACATGTGATTTGTGGCAATACCGATTCTGTCATTTGCTTCTTGTAATATTTATTATAATTACTTAATACATCCATATGACTATAACTTTGGGTTTGCAATGGTGATACAGTATCATATGTATTATATGTTGTATAAGGATTTTTTGATTGCAAAACTAAATCGTCAAAATATTCATCCAATAAAAGCGATTGTAGTAATATAATTTCATCTTCGCGCAAATTATAACCGATATTTTTAAATGTTAAGAATATCTGTGGCTTAAATATAAACGATTTGATACGCGTGTATCTAATGATTTCATCGGCCAATCTACCATAATACATTTCCTCATTATTCCCATTATGTATAATATTTTTATTTGGTATCAATAATACACATTGTTCTTCTCCTTCAGAAAAACAATACGGTTTATCATTACATGTTTTGGAAACGCAACTAGTTATCTCGGTGATATGGTCAAGAACATCAGGCTTATATTCTACGAAGCGTATGTCTTTTTCTGTTAATTTCATCAATACATTCACACTTTGTTGTAATCTTTCTTTATATGGCATTTTTGTATTGCGTGAAAGCTCTTCTAGCTCTTTGCGCATATTGATATTAGCATTCTTCCCCAATAATATACGAACCGTATTTCTAAATACACTGTAAAAATTACTCTCTAATTTGATATTTTTAATGAATTTGACGCGACTTTCATCTATGTTATCTGTTGTCATCACCGTTTTATCTACAGAATCGTAGTTTAAATCTTCTATCTTTGGTAAATCGTCTTCGACTATATCTTCCGATGGGGTGACTACAACAAATTGGTTGGTCTCCGTGAGTATGCCTATAATTATTTTATCTTCCACTATTTTTATCGTAGGCCGGCATGGAATATTCCCATTCGTAATTTTATACGTCATATGTAAAAAATGTAGGGTATCCTGATATGATAGAACATATTGCAGTTCATCAAAAACATAATCAATGTCTAATACTGGAGAGGAAGGATAACATGGTATTATTCCAGCTAATTTATGTTTGTTGTGTTGCGCCACTACACCGATAATACGCCCGCTCATATTCATAATTTGTTTTATTATTGTATAATCATTTTCTGCTAATATGTCCAATAGTTCTTCTAATACGATATTTTGTATGAAACGATATACCCTTGGCATACTATTTTTAGGAGAACACTTATTATTCATTGAATATTTAATGAGATGCAGTGTTTTGATGACATCTGGTATTTGAGATGCTATGCGTGTATTAAATCTGCGCATCACTGAAAATTGTGCACCTTGATCTTCAAATAAATATATGGGTTCATAATAATTTTGTTTTTTAAATACTATGATTGTATCCCTCCTATCATCAAACATTTCCTTTGAATAATGATTTGTTGGGCAAATAATATTCACATTATCTGTCACGTCATCTTCTGGAATTTCTAATATAACCAAATTTGAGCCTTTATTAAATAATTTTGGGTTGGGTTTACATATTAAATCCCATAAATATGTATAATCGATCTTGATGTCATCGTCTCGCAAATATGCGATGAAATTCTCATATGATAATACCGCCCGCTGGAATAATTTTTGTTGGGCGATATTTTTAAAATCAACCGTAGCATATAATGTGCTTGAAGTGTATTGTGACGCAGAATAATCTTCTTCGACATGTTCATGTTTATCGGGTGTAAATATTTCTATCAAATCTCCATTTTGTAATGCAATAAATACATCTAATGACATAGCATCTATAAGCACCTCTTTCATTTCTTTAATTGTCTTTCGCGTGGATACTGTTACATCTACCCATATATCTGCGATACATCCAATAAAAGACTGCTTTTTACTAGTTTCTACTCCATGGCGCAATATACATGGGTGATTGCGTTTTAGATTAGTATTATCTTTGTTTATCTGACATAAAGTATTATCTGTATTTAAAAAGTGCTGGATAGATAATGGTAAATATCCATAACGGTTTTCTTCTAAAGGAAATTTGTCTGAACCCATTATGTAATTCTCTGCTATATCTGATTTTTGCCTTGCTAATTTGGGCGCTGCCTTCCCCACTCCTTTAGAGCAATTTTTTCGGCGCTTTATTTGACTGGGCGCATCCCACGATTTAAAACAACATGGCAAACACATACCATCAGGATGACTCTCCGGTTTCAAGAATCCTGGATAATGTTTGATATACTTCCCGTTTTCATCTTTATGTATTTTTGATGTAAATTCTAGTACTCCTCCACCCGGAGGGACCTTTTTTGCTTTCATTGGAATAATTGTTCCATATTTTCCGGATTTCGCCTCCTCTTCCGTAAGACTAGTATTGTTTTTTAAACTCCAATATCTTGGACAAATATACCAGAATTGTTTTTCTGAACTAGAACCATATTTCACTGCTTCATGATAAGAACCGGGATGTTCTTTGTCTATTTTCTCCTTTTCTTTGTCAGTTAACATCACCGGCTGTCTACGGACGTTCCATGGACATGCGCGCGAATATGCATTGAATTTACCTTCTGATTCTTTTAAGAATAATTCTGGATCTCTTGTTTGCATGCGCTTAAAAAACGGGTTTGGATTAGCTATGCTCATTCCTGTTATATTTTGTTCACCATCTTCTTCTTCACTGTCTGACCCATCGCCACCCTCCAAATTAAACTGGCCGCCACCAGAATAGTCGTCTTCCTCCTCATCATCATCCTCGCTTGTTTCATCGTCTGATTCCATTAACATGTCCAGCATATTAGGCGCTTCGTGTGGTGCGACATCCGTATTAGATGTTTCTGATACATCTATTCCTAAATCTTTTGCCATGTCTTGTAATAGATTGGTACCAACTAATTCTATGGGTGCGGCGATTTCACCATCATCCTCGCTCTGCATATCATCCTCGCTCTGCATATCATCCTCGCTCTGCATATCATCGTCGCCACGCATATCATCGTCGCCACGCATATCATCGCTCTGCATATCATCTGCTGGCCGACCCTCTGGTTTAACTTTATCGCTTTCGCACAATGATTTTATTTTTGATTGAGTAACGGTTGTTGTGTGTGGTTTCTCTGCCAGTCGTAATAGCGTATCAATATATACCGGTATAGTTTTTAAGTATTCAATGCTAGTAATACCGGATACCACAACTGTTGCCATATTTGTAAACTGTTCTTTTGTTATTGTCATTAAAAACCCAGGATTTGCCTTTACTTTAAATTTTTTTTGTTGAAATGCGTCTTGAACCACTTGCATTGAATTTATAAAGTCTGCTAGCTTTTCTCTGGCAGATTTTTCTGTTATATCAAAGTTTTCTATTAAGCCACGAATAATAGCTAATTCTCTAGCACCACTATTTAATTTTTCTATGATAAATGCTTCCTGACTATCCATATCATTGTAGTTGGATACTCGTTTTAAACGCATCACAATTCCCTCATTAATATCATCACTTATTATGCTAAAAATATTGGATACACATGGCGCAATTGTTCTTAGTTTTAGTTTTTTTG
>Ga0209482_1001816_pt1 | contig 13981 bp, 19 predicted proteins | sample CoawatmetaG10DNA_FD_187512 | JGI IMG/M metagenome (GOLD analysis project Ga0209482, IMG submission 187512) | Marine microbial communities from the West Antarctic Peninsula - Coastal water metaG104-DNA (SPAdes) (version 2) | ecosystem: Environmental > Aquatic > Marine > Coastal ...
ATGTTGAAGTAGATTATCTCGCAGCAGTAAACGCAAAATTAGGACCTGAAAGCACCGTGGCTAAAGTCCTGGCAGCACTAGGCCAATTTGGCACAGTTGTATATGCTGGTCCACTTAATGACTCGAGTACACGACAGATTATCGCAATAGAAGGCGTAAATCAAGACAAAGGAATAGCAAACTTTGCCGCAATGACAGTAGTGCAAACCGCAGTGCGGGCATTGGGCACAGTTGATAGTATCGACCTTAGCTCAGCAACGGTAATTAAAGGCGGGCCTAGTGCATCGCTTCAAGACGTTGTTCTTTAAGTAACACAATTTAGAAATTATTATAAAGGAATAATATAATGGCAAATTTAACAAAAGCACATCCCGCACTAGCTACCTTAATTGGTGAGCATCGTTTTGTGGGAAAAGAAGTTACACTATTGAGTGTCGACTTTAACGTTGATGCAGACGGTTCTAGAATCGCAGTAGAAACAGTCCTTAATACAATCCAAGCATACGGGAATATCCTACTTGCAGGAGCAGTTTACGGCACAGGTCAGCAGATTGACATAATCATGGAAGGTTCTTTAATTGGATCTGACTACACATCAGCAGACGGTACTGTAACTGGTACAATTGCAGCTGTATTGGACGAAGACATCCTAAACTTAGGTACAGTTGACACTGTCAACTTTGCAGCAGGTACACCCGCAGTAACAATTCAATCAACACTCAAGTTAGCATAATTAGTTAACTAACTGTTTACTAATATTAAAAGCGGTGTTTTTTAGCATCGCTTTTTTTATGAGTTAAATACTATTGCAATGAAGAATAGTAATAGCAATGATTGAAGAAGATTATGAAGCCTGGGAAGCATATCCTCAATACAGATGGGTGTTTAATAAACTAGAACTATCCATGAGATTAGGATATGATTGCGGCCCAGCCTGTGTTCCCATTAAAAATGCTGGTAATTATATAATACGGCCAACATACAACTTATATGGAATGGGTATTGGTGCTCATAAAAAATTCCTTGATCCCAGTATACATGGCGAGGAAATGATACACCATAAACACATTCCTCCAGGATATTTTTGGTGTGAGTGGTTCGACGGGAATCACCAAAGTGTAGACTTTATAAAAGATAATAATCAGTGGGTGCCTTTTCATACTATGACCGGCAAACACGAAGATAAACACAACCTTACCAAATTTATTGAGTGGGAAGTAACGGAGCCAGAGATAACCTTGCCTGAATGGTTGCACGACATAACAACAGAAAAATATTTAAACGTGGAGACGAGAGGTAGCAAGATTATCGAAGTGCATTTGCGTAGTGGAAATGACATGCTATGGGATCACGATGTTGGAACAAAAGTTATCCCTGTTTGGAAAGGTGTTAACTACAAAGAGTACGAACATTTGCCATTTATAAAGAACTTTCATCCAGAAGAACACAAGTATGAAGCAGATGGTAACTTGTCAGATATAAGATTAGGATACTATGTAAATAAAAAATAATTTAGGTTGCAAGTTCTAAAAACCCGTGCTATAATAACTTAGATATAATTTAGAGATAAGGATCCTGCACATGCTTGAGCAGTATAAAGAAATATGGGCTATTAAAACGTTAGTAGACATTACAAAGTCTGGTGATGTTCGCGGAAACGGCAAAGCTCGTAATCAACAACGTAACTTTGAAACGTTGGTGCAGACTGTAAGTATTTTAGCACAACCTTCAGATTTTAGTGGCCCTCCTAGAAAAGAAAAATGGGGTACTTACCAACAATTTTTTAAAGAAGCAGGCGTGTCATTTGGCAGTAAACACGGATTTACTCAAGAGTTAATAACTAACTTAGATGTATGGACATGGAGGTTTGGAGTAGAACATGCCGATGTGTTTGGTGCGGATGGATCATTGTTACGAGACCAACTACAAAATATTCCTATTATTACTGGATTAGATGAAAATTGTGTAATCGACGTGCCTGTCTTTAATACCCAAAGCAAGGAACACTGTAATGTGCTACTAATATGTGAAACTCTATTATAGATAAATATTGGGGATGCTATTTAAACAGGCACAACTATAGGCACAAAACAGGCAACAGAGTAAACAACCAATCAAGCATCACCTAGATAACGGTGAGAACGGTCAACATGTCAATAAAAGACATAGAAAAAGAAAATCTAGAAGCACACGTAGAGTTGTGTTCGGAAAGGTACAAATCATTGCACGATAAGTTCGATGCAGTGAACGATCGTCTTGACAAACAAGATATAATTTTGTCAGAGATCCGTTCCGCTGTCACTAATAACGATCAAACCCGTAACAAGCAGTTAATGGCCTGGGGCGGTTCTATTATTGCTATACTGGTATCAGCAGTTGGCACTCTATTATTTGTGCAACTTTCATAAATGTTTCTTTAACTCAACTCCAACAAACTAATAAATACATACATGTTAATAGAAGATATCATACCAGAAGGCATGGCTTGGGCCAAACGTGGTAACAAGGTTGTTCGCAAATTTCGTTGCGCCGGCGGCAAACGACACGGTCGTATTGTAAGCAGTCCCCAGCAATGTTTCGCCGCTCCAGACATCAAGAAGCGTATGAAACTTAAAATGACCAAAGCCAGGCTAGGTTCCCGTATGATTAGAAAAGCTAAAAAGACTAAACGAGTCAATCCAGCAAGCAGACGAGTCGCAGCATTGAACGGGAAATCACGATGAAAATTAATGAGATTATAAATGAAGGTTACTACGAAATGCCTTCTATGGATAGAGAACGTTACACTGACTTGAGCAAAGAAGGCCTTGAAGGTCCGTTTATGACTCGTAGTGGTAAAGTAGTATACTACGATCCCAAAGAAGGAAAGTATTACGATCGTGATAGCGATATGTATCTGTCGCATGAAGAGTTCCAAGCATACGACAAGAGCCGTCCTGAAGACTATACAATGGATATTAAGATGCCCAAGCAAGAAGCGGCATCTAAAAATATAGCAGATCATATTAATGAAACAGTTATTGTTAATGAGGCACAATTCTATATATGGGATGTTATGGGAAACACTGTCATTGCCAGCGCAGTGGGTCCGGACGGACAGCCAGCACCAAAAGATCAGGCTAGACGCATTAACATAGGACAAAAAGTACTAGATATGAGCTCTGGTATGCCTACTCTTAGAGACAAGCTGCCTCCGGCAGCTAAAGACAATCAATTAACAAAACAGATAGTAGATATACAAGGCGCATTGCGTTAATGAGATTTACAGAATTTAAAAAAGGTATTACCGTTGCTATAACTAACGAAGAGCAAGATATCCTCGAAAAGGTTAGAGAGCAAGGCGAGATAAGCAAAAAGAAGCTATCAGAGCGTGAGCAACTCATCGCTAATCAATTAGTAATTAAAAACATGGTTGTTAGGAAAAAGATCAATGACGATATTACCTATAGGAATACCTCTTCGCCAAACTATTTCTAAAATAGTTGATTCTGCTGACTCAATAATAAAGATCCAATCATTAGATAATCAAGTGAGTGTTAATCACAGAATTATTTCCCAGCGTGGGTACAATTTTGTAGTATCTAACAGGGCAGAACAGTTCTTCTTGAAGAAGAGTGCAGTTGCGTTTGCTGTTTGTTTGGAATATAATAATCCCAATGCCGCTAAACAAATTAAAACCCTTGATTCCAAGTATCAAAAGTTAACTGAAGATTTTTCAATCTATAAATCAGTTTATTCTAATACTAAAGATAAAAACAAAAAACTAACCATGCGTAATCGGATAAGCGAGTGTTCACCTAACTTATATGCTGTTAAACACGAACTTACTCGAGCACTTAAATCAATTAAAATAGCATAAATACTTACAATAGCTAAGGAAATAACATTATGAACCTCGACGACTTAATCCCAGCACCGAATAGCAAGAAAATTGCTGCGGTATCACAGAAAGTGTTTGGTCGTTCCATTAATATGGAATCACTAACAAAAGAAAAAGCACAATCATTGCGCGAAACATTTGCAGCAAGGTTAAGTAGCTTAGAAACAAAACTAGGTGCTAATATAGCAAACAATCCATTGTACTTGGAAAACAAATTGTTTTTGGAAACAATAGACACATATCTTGGTGAAGACGACGAGATGAGCGATGCCGCTCGTGAACTAGAACTTTATGCTGAGAATGATGGTCAGTTGTATCAGCAAAGTGGTGTTCCGATTATGAAGAACCTAAGCAAGAAGTTTAAGAAAGGAACATATGATTCTGCATTAGCTGCTAAACTTTGGAAGTACCATGCAGATAGTGCGGCCAAGAAATATAGCCAAGAGCACAGTACAGGCGATGATTGGAAGACAATGTTTACTCCAAGAGATCGCATGGAAATGGCCAGGAGCATGGAAGATAGCTGGAAGTCAGAAATGGAGGCTGGTAACTTTATGGAATCAGCCGAAGTTACAGAGAGTGTTATTGTTGAAGGTGAACTGGAAGCAGCAGAACAGGTCATGGCTTCCAAGAACATGGTAGACAAGATCCAGAAAATGGTAGAAGATTTAGGCGGGATGCTTAACGAAGATCTTCCGCCACTAACAGATAGTATTCGTGATAACATGGATTCAACAATGGCAGATGAGTTTAATGCTGCAATGCAACAGTTACTTAGTAATGCTCTTGAAGGTATGAGACAGTCTAGAGAACAAGTTGATGCCGCAGCAAGAATCTTAACAGGCGAAGTTGCTCCTGAGATGATGGGCGACGAAGCAATGGTAGACCCAGAAGCAGAAATGGAAATGGAACCAACCACTGACATGGAAATGGATGCCGAAGCACCTGCAGAAGAAGATTTTGCAGCCGCAGACGCGGCCCAAGATGGTGAAGAAGAGCTAGGCAGAGAACGCCGTGCATAAGTCATTACTTGAATACATTGACGTAGTTGCAGAAGAAACTAGCCCAACTAGTATTATTTTAGCTGTTGCTGAACTCATGCGTAAAGAGGCAGAGTTGACCAATCAGACAGCAAAAACAAGCATCTTTGTATTTTTAGACAAGTTACAAAATGCTGGATTGCCTATTGACTACACTGGTCTTAAGGCTTATTATGATGCTGATCCAAAACTTAGCAATGTTATTCAACAGTTTAACGACCGTGAGATTGAGTTTGTTGGGCAAGGCGATGAAGACGAAGCACCCGATACAGGAGCACCAGTTGGCGAAGTTCCACCAGAGAAAAAAGTAAATCAAATGGCTAAAGCCGCTCTTGCTAAACGTGAGAGTGTAGAAGTTAACCTTGATGAAAGCACAGAAGAGTATGGCAAGTCCATGGATAGAATTGCTAGAGATAAACAAATGGCAGGTATTTCTTCTAAAGATAAAAACAAACTTGGTAAAGTTGCTGACATGATGTCTCGCGAACGTCTAACAACAGCCGTCAATACAGCTATTTTAATGTTTAAGCGTAGTGGCAAAGGCGGCGAACAAGTTATCCCAAGTGAAAACTTTGATGGTTTTAATGATAACGAGGCAATGGCTGGAATTAGGCAATGGGGTAACTGGGAAAATCCACAAGATGCATACGATGAAGAAGATTACGATCAGCAAGACCCTACAGACGAAACTTATGAAAACGCTACAAAAATTATAGCTCAGATTAGCAAACAGTTTCCGGATATTAAGTTTGAGCTAGAAGTTGAGGAAAAGAACACTATGATTGTTTCCGCAAAACACAAAATTAAAGAAGTTGCAGAAGGTATGGTAGAGTTTAGTAAGATGTCTGATGATAAACTAAAGGCATGGATTAAACGAAACGATACAGACGAGCCAGGCATTTCACCTGTATTTGGTCAACAGATTAAATCAGCAAAACGTGAACTTATAAAGCGTGGACTTAAACTTTCAGAGTCTATTAATAACGTATTGCGTTTATCAGGAATTAAAAAATAATGGCACACTTCCCTACAAGCGCAGAAGCAAGAGAACAAGCACAGGGCAATAACGTAATTGCTCAACAGATTGCTATTATTGAGATTTCAATTCTTGATGCTATTACAGCAGGTGCATTTACAACTAGTATTACTAATACTTCAACAGTTTCCATACAGGGATCCACTATTACTGGTAGCCCAATGACAGATAACGACGCTCTAGGACAAGATTATTACAAAGCATTTCAAGGCACAACTGAAAATGCAGTATACACTGAACAAATGAACGAAGTAATTAATCATTTTAAAAGTAAAGGGTATACTATTAGTCGTAAAAGCACAAGCGGTTCCTACTTTTTCTGGTCCCTTACTTGGTAATAAATTGACATACCTGTGTATTATGTTAAAATATACACATGATAACAGAACAATACGAATACCGTGCGTTATCTCGTAAAGAGGTAAACGGCAAACGATTATACTCTACGCCTGACGGGCTAGCAGTTCCAAGTGTAACAACAATCCTAGACAAGACAAAACCAGAGGAAGCCAAAGCCGCATTACGTAATTGGCGTAAGCGTGTTGGTGACCAAAAGGCTAACGCTATATCTACAGAAGCGGCGGGTCGTGGCACTCGCATGCACAAGTGGTTAGAAGACTATTGTTTAACAGACGAGCTAGGTAAGCCAGGAAGTAACCCTTACAGTCAGCAAAGCCACACAATGGCAGGTGTTATTGTTGAGCAAGGGTTAGATAAAATGGACGAATGTTGGGGTGTAGAGGTTCCTATGTATTTCCCACAAGTGTATGCCGGAACAACAGATTGTGTGGGTTTATACAACGGAAAGCCCGCTATTATTGACTTTAAACAAACAAATAAGCCTAAAAAAACTGAATGGGTACAAGACTACTTCTGTCAGTTATGTGCATACGCAGAAGCACATAACGAGGTATACGGAACAGACATACAACAGGGCGTTATCCTAATGTGTAGCAAGGATTATTTTTTTCAAACCTGGGTTATCGAAGGTGAAGAATACCAAAAGAATAAACGCATATGGTGGGATCGAGTGGGTAAATACTACGGTGCTTAAACTCATAAATACAGTATAATTAGGAGATAAGCACAGTGGCCGTCGTACAAATTTCAAGAATATCACACCGCAGCGGTGTTTCAGATAATCTACCACAACTTGCAAGAGGCGAGATTGGACTTGCAGTTGACACCAGACAGGTGTACATTGGCAACGGTGGATCTGATGCCCCACAAACAGAAAATTTAGAAGTTCTTACTAATAGAAGTGATGTTATTACACTTGCTGATACATACACTTATAGTGATACACAGATTGGATTTAGCGCACAAACAGGTGCTAGTACAATAGCTCCTATCGTTCGCAGTTTACAGAATAAATTAGATGATGTTGCAAGCGTAAGAGATTTTGGTGCAAAAGGTGATGGCTCAACAGATGATACTGTAGCGATTAACCGTGCGTTATACGAATTATTTTCTAGAGAAACAGAACAAAGAATAAGACGTTCGTTGTTTTTCCCTGCTGGCAACTACGTAGTTAGTGACACTATTAAAATTCCAACTTATGCTAAATTAGTTGGCGAAGGACCAGACAGCACCACGATTAATTCTAGTGACACCACAGGGCCAGTAGCACAGACTGCGGATAGCCTACAACAAGTAGATGCAAGTGTAGGCTCTAGCTCCGCAACAAGGCCTAGTTTTATTACAGTTGAAGGCATGAGTTTTGTTAGCAGTAGTGATATTAACACACTAGTGGTTGATCAAGCTAAAGCATGCACGTTTACAAATTGTGTATTTTCTGGACCAAAAACCTCAGTTCCAAACTCTGTAGGTAATTCCAAAGCAAATATTTTAATATCAAGTACTGTAAGTAATCAGACAGAGTTTATTACTTTTAGAGGTTGCACTGTAAATGGACAGAGTTTTAATGTAATTGCTGACCATGACATGAAGAGCGTACTATTTGATAGTTGTAATTTTCTCATAGCGTACAACGGTTTTAAAATTGGAGAAGGTATTTCAGGATCAGCACCCAGTGTTTCTGGACCAACAAGCATGAAAGTTACTGGTAGTTTGTTTGATAATCATTATAAAAGTGCTATACATCTTCATTCTCCTACAAAAGACTTTATCAGTGCTTACAATCATTTTAGAGATTGCGCCAACAACGGACTTGGTGCTGGTAATGCGACAGCTGATGTAGTATTATTTGCAGGAACCCAGTGTTACAGCATCGGTGATACTTTTGATAGAGCCGCTGGAGATGTAACGGCAACAACTAGAAGAATTGATCATGGCGGTAACAATATTGTTACAGAAGAACAACAGCTAGCAATTGGCAGTTATATTAGACGAGCCCAAGCAACCGTTAACCTTGTTAATAATGGAACCAGCTCAACTGGTATTACATTTGCTGATAACGGTGATTTCCATGCTATTGAGATTGATTACTATATTAGTCGTAATTCTAAACATCGACAGGGAACATTAACAATTACACACAATGCAACTGCACAGGCAATCGATGATAGTTTCTCAGAGAACGTCGGCGATGTAGGACTTACCTTTGCGTTGACAAATACTAGTAATGTTACTACACTTAAATACACTACCGATAGCCAAACAACTGGCATACTAAACCTTACAACAAGAATTATCCGTTAAAAGAGAGTATATGTGGAACCTAGATACGCAAGCCAGGCTTAGTGCTTGGTTCGAATTCCGTCAGAAAATTTCCGTTTTGTCTATTGAAGAAGCAGTAGATATGACAAATGAATTATGGAAGACCGCGCCAATAAGTAATCAATGTTATGCAGTAGATCAACCATCTGAATGGCCGGATCCATGGCAATTAGTTGTGGATAACATCTATGATGATATTGCAAAAGCACTTGGGATGTTATATACTATAACACTGAGCCATAAAGAAATAAGTGGTGAAATAAGATGTTACCGCGACCGTAAACTATCCCATGACTTTAACTTAGCATGGTTAGAGCATGGGAAATATGTGCTTAATTACGATCTTGGAGTTAGAGTAAATACAGAACTAGAGCAGATAAATCAAGCCAGCATAATTACTATATGCACTAAAGAGGAATTATTCAATGAGTCAAATTCAAGTAATCAAAAGGGACGGCAGTAAAGAGCCCTTAGATTTAGAAAAACTACACACAGTCGTTAATTATGCCTGTCAAGACATAACAGGAGTTAGTGCTAGTGAGGTAGAGATGCGCAGCCATTTACAGTTTTACGATGGTATTAAAAGTGTAGACATCCAAGAAACAATAATTAAATCAACAGCAGACTTAATCTCAGAAGAAACTCCTGGGTATCAGTATGTTGCTGGGAGACTAATCAATTACCATGTGCGTAAACAAGTATACAATGCATTTACTCCTTGGCCATTATATAAACTTGTCAAACGTAATGTCGACATTGGCATGTATGACCCTGCGTTAATAACAGATTGGTCTGAAGAAGAATGGAACCAACTCGACGGTTATATTAAACATGAACGTGACGAAACATTAACCTATGCGGGCATGGAGCAATTCCGTGGAAAGTATTTGGTTCAAAATCGTGTCACGAAAGAGATATATGAAACGCCACAGATGGCGTATATGTGCATTGCGGCTACTTTGTTTGGTGGATATCCTAAAGAAACAAGATTAAAGTGGGTTAAAGATTACTACGATGCTATTAGCACTTATGTAATCAGTCTCCCTACTCCTGTTATGGCCGGAGTAAGAACACCACAGAGACAGTTTAGTTCTTGTGTTCTCATTGAGACAGACGATAGCTTGGACAGTATTAACGCTACTACAAGCAGTATTGTTAAGTATGTTAGTCAGAAAGCTGGAATTGGCATAGGCGCAGGAAATATTCGCGCCCTGGGCTCTCCTATACGTAATGGTGACGCTTACCATACAGGGGTTATTCCTTTCTTTAAAATGTTCCAAGCGGCAACACGTAGCTGTAGTCAAGGCGGTGTGCGCAACGGCGCCGCTACATTGTATTACCCAGCATGGCATTATGAAGTTGAAGACTTGCTAGTTCTTAAAAACAACAAAGGCACAGAAGATAACCGTGTGCGTCACATGGATTATGGAGTGCAGTTTAACAAATTGATGTATGAACGTCTTATCAAAGGCGGTGACATTACATTGTTTAGTCCTAGCGACGTTCCTGGTCTTTACGAAGCATTTTTTGCTGACCAAGAGAAGTTTAAAGAGATATATGAACGTGCAGAACGTAACACACGGCTACGTAAAAAAACAATTAAAGCCAGTGCATTGTTTAGTGCATTTATGGAAGAGCGTAAAAACACTGGACGCATTTATTTAATGAATGTTGACCATGCAAACGACCACAGTTCTTTTAAAGCAGACGTTGCGCCAATTAAACAAAGTAACCTGTGTTGCGAAATTAACTTACCTACAAAACCACTTAAATCTTTTGAAGACGCAGAGGGCGAGATTGCCCTGTGTACTTTAAGTGCAATTAACTGGGGATTACTACGTAACCCTAGTGATTTTGAAAAACCATGTACATTAGCAGTACGTGGATTAGATGCTTTGTTAAGTTATCAGAATTATCCTGTTGAAGCAGCCCGTAATAGTACAATGAAAAGACGCCCCCTGGGTATTGGTATTATTAACCTTGCATATTTTCTTGCTAAGAATAACACAACATACAGTAATCCGAATTTAACCCTTGTTGATGAATACGCTGAAGCATGGAGTTACTATTTAATTAAAGCAAGTGCTGACCTAGCAGTAGAGCAAGGCGCATGTCCTGGAACCCCTGAGACAAAATATGGAGACGGTATTACCCCTAATCAGACATATAAAGAAGACGTTGATGAACTAGTACCGCATACTGAGAGACAGGATTGGGCTGGATTACGCAAACAGTTAAAAGAAACTGGGATCCGTAACAGTACATTGATGGCACTTATGCCAGCAGAAACAAGTGCGCAGATCAGCAATTCAACTAATGGCATTGAGCCACCGCGTAGTTTTGTTAGTGTAAAGCAAAGCAAAGATGGGGTACTAAAGCAAGTTGTTCCAGGGTTCCCTTATTACAAAAATAGATATGAATTACTATGGGACCAAAAATCTCCAGAGGGCTACATTAAGATCATGGCAGTCCTGCAAAAATACATTGATCAAGGTATTAGTGTAAATACAAGTTATAACCCACAGTTTTTTGATGACGAGAAGATCCCAATGAGCACCATGCTTAAAGATCTAATTACTTGTTACAAGTACGGAATGAAACAATTGTATTACTTTAATACCTACGACGGCGCAGGCGACGATATAAATGAAAAACAAATTATTAATCTGGCAATCCCAGATTCATATGACATGCAAGAAGAAGATTGTGACAGTTGCACAATATAGATAGGCAAGAAATAGATGGCAGTTTTAGACACAAGTAAACACGATCACACTACACGTAAAGCATTTTTTGATGGCGATGTTGGCATGCAACGATACGACACAGTAAAGTATCGACAGTTTGACAAATTAACTGATAAACAATTAGGATTCTTTTGGCGTCCTGAAGAAGTAGATATTCTTAAAGATAGTAAAGACTTTAAAGAACTATTGGATCATGAAAAGCATATCTTTACTAGTAATTTAAAACGTCAAATTCTGCTTGACAGCGTACAAGGACGTTCGCCTAATCTTGCCTTCTTGCCCTGTGTTAGTTTGCCAGAATTAGAGACATGGATTGAAACCTGGGCGTTTAGTGAGACTATTCATAGTCGTAGTTACACACATATTATACGTAATATCTACTCAGATCCTAGCAAAGTTTTTGATAACATGATGGATGTCAAAGAGATTGTTGATTGTGCGGACGACATTACCAAACACTATGATGATCTTGTGCGCATGGTAGGGTGGTATAAGCTATTAGGCGAAGGCAAACATCTTGTAGTTAGCGGCAAAGAACATGACGTTTCTAAAGTAAATGGAAACTTTAGTAATGTTGCTACTACAATTGACGTTGATTTATATGCATTAAAAAAGAAACTATGGCTAACACTAAACAGTGTTAACATTCTTGAAGGCGTTCGTTTCTATGTTAGTTTCGCATGTAGTTGGGCGTTTGCTGAACTAAAAAAGATGGAAGGCAATGCTAAGATTATTAAGTTTATTGCCCGTGATGAGAATGTACACCTAGCAAGCACACAACAGTTACTTAAAATACTTGTTAAAGAAGACAAGGACTTTGAGAACATTGCTAAAGAAACTGAACAAGAATGTATTAATATGTTCGTTAGTGCAGTTGAGCAAGAGAAAGCCTGGGCAGAGTATCTGTTCCAAGGTGGATCAATGATTGGCTTAAATGCACAGTTACTTGGCAACTACATTGAATGGATTGCTAACAAGCGTATGATTGCTATTGGACTAAGTAGCCCATTTAAAACTCCAGCAGCAAGTCCGTTGCCTTGGACACAAAAATGGATCAGTGGTGGAGATGTACAAGTAGCTCCGCAAGAAACAGAGATAAGTTCATATATTATTGGCGGTACAAAACAGGACGTAGATGACGAAACCTTTGGTGGACTCAGCCTCTAACGACATAGAGGACTGGATATTAAATTTTTTAAGTAAACCTAGCACTACTTTTGCCGGACTGCCCCCATGTCCGTATGCAAAACGTGCTTGGCTGGATGGCAAAGTACTTGTTCGACACATACACTCGCGAGAATTAGAACTAGCCATTAAGTCTTCTAAAGATAGTTTTCCCGATAACAAGGATGTAATACTATTCTGTGTAGATCCAGTCAGCATTACGCCCAAAGAGCTTGAAGACTTATGTACAAGCACTGATAAATTTGTATTACTAGTCGATCATCCTGATTTAGTTGAAGAAATTCAAGGAGTAGTTCTTAACCAAGGTAAATATGCTATAGTGTTCATGCAACGGCGTAATCAGCTTATTGATGCTAGAGCAGAACTTGAACACACCGACTATTATAAAAATTTCCCCGCTAGTTACAAAAAGGACTTACAAGACAGATAGTATGGTCACTATGGCTATCCATATTATGATACAACGAGATTTAAGTGTGAAAAACAGGAAACAATTCAATGAATAAACTAACAGTATATACAAAAGATTGGTGTGGATTTTGCGTACAAGTAAAAGATCGCCTGACAGAGATGGGTATCACTTTTGATGAGATTAATATCGATCTAGACAACGATGGTAGAACCTTTATTAAGGAGCAAGGGTTTAAGACTGTTCCACAAATCTTTTATAATGGAGAGTTGTTTGTGGAAGGCGGAGCAAGTGGATTTGCTAAATTAACTCTAGTAGAAGTTAAAGAACGACTAAATGGATATGATCTAGGGGATTTAAGCCTTTAAACGCACATTGTTTGATCGCTAAATATACATATGAAATCAGTAGTAAGAAGAGGCGATGTAAATGCGGGCGGCGGCATGGTCATCCAAGGGCATGCTAACATAACAGTTAATGGAAAAGCATTGGCAAAGTATATGTCAGTAGTTACTCCTCACGTACCATGTCCATTCCCGCCTAGTCATTGCCTTGCATTTGCGGCGTTTCCAGGAAGTAGTAAAGTTACAGCTAATGGAAAACGGGTGTTAAGAGTTGGTGATTTTGATACCTGTTTTCATCCTAGAATGACAGGCAGTCGTAACGTAGTATGTGGATAAAATAGATGGCATGTGCAGGAACAGGATTTAGTTTTGGAAGTGCCCTTAGTTTGTTCGGGGGAATGGTCGGCGGGCTTGGTGGGTTTGCAAGTTTTGCACCACGACTGGGATCAATCGTATCCAGTGTTCCTGGCGCTGGAAACTTTCTTGGTAGCGTAGGCGCGGTAGCAGGTGTTACAGGACCTTTTTCATCAATAGTAACCCAACTTGCTGGCGGCGCAAACCCTTTGTTGCAGTTAACATCACAAGTTGATAGTTTTTCTAGCCTTGGCAGCGCCTTTAACCTGGGATCAGGATCAGTAACTGGTATGCTAGGTGCTGGATT
>Ga0209482_1001820_pt1 | contig 13973 bp, 15 predicted proteins | sample CoawatmetaG10DNA_FD_187512 | JGI IMG/M metagenome (GOLD analysis project Ga0209482, IMG submission 187512) | Marine microbial communities from the West Antarctic Peninsula - Coastal water metaG104-DNA (SPAdes) (version 2) | ecosystem: Environmental > Aquatic > Marine > Coastal ...
TACGTACGTTATATTTATGTGGAGTGCGACAGATTAGGTGTTTAAAAGTGTAAACCACTTGTGACAAGTGTATGTGTCTTGGTTTCGTATATGGCTGCATTTGAGGTGTTCGTTGTATGGGAATACCAGCTGCACTAAAGGTAAACACGTTAGGTGTTAGGAGGTTGCTAAGTGTTACTAGTACCCTATTACCTGTGAAATACCTCAAGTGGATGTATGGTAACTAAAGGGTATGTTAGTGCTATTTAAGTAAGTAATAAGCATTAAAGTGTTGTTACCTTACTGAATAATACCTTCATTAGAATGGTAGATCTGTGCTTACACTGTAGGTGTTTGCACTTTAAATACCCAACTTAGGTAGGCAGATTAAGTCTTTGTGGGTGGGCATTTTTCCTATCCACATCATATGCTATTTTTGTTGTGAAGGCATATGCCGTGATTTCACTGCTTCCACAAAGTTTCACTCTTTCACTTCATCGTGAGTTTTTAAGGCATATGTTTTAGTGAATGGATTGTAGGTCATACCAGTGATAGATTGTGCAGACAAATCTGCCAAACGAATATTCTTGCGGGTCTACCATACAAACCCTAACGAACGAAGGCGCTCCAACCGTTCAGGTGTTAATTGTTCTTTCTTCAAGCGTTGTTTGTTTACCCAACCGCCCAAATGATAGTTATTAGATATGAATCGAATAGGCACCAAGCAATCACCAAATTTTTCTTTATAAACCACAAGGTGGTTACATCCCTGTTCCCATTGGGCGTTAGAGGGATCCCATACAAATCCTAATTCATTAAGACGGTTTAATCGCTCCGGTGATAATTGTTCTTTCTCTAAACGCTGTTCGTTTACCCAAACGCCCAAGGTAGGATGATTATAATTAAATGACTGAGACACCCAGCGATCACCAAGCTCCTCTTTGTAAGCGACAAGTTGTTTAAATTCTGCCTCCCAGGCCGCAGTTGACCACCTAAGCCGATAAGATTTCGTTAAATTATTAGTCTCATGATATGAAAGCATATTACGTAGGACAAAGTCTAAGAAATGACTGATGTCTTCATTTTCATCATTGATAACATCATCCTCCCATTTAAGAAGAACCTCTGCCTGTTGTGATTCTGGTAGCCACTGAAACAAACGGCATATATAGTTTTTATAGCCTATCTGACTGCGATACCCCATAACTTCCAACCCAATTGGCAGGAGGTAATTGAAAATTGTATCGGCATCAACGTCCCTATATCTATTCGCATAATGGCTTTGTAACTCAGAAGGTCTACCATAGCGTCCCATAAATTCTGATGAGACGAACCATAAAAAAGTTAAAATACTCACTTCTTGGCTAGCCATAATATCATCCTCCCACTTTAGAAGAACTTCCGCTTGTTGCGACTCTGACAGCTTCCCAAATAAGAAGCGAAGATAGTTGCACCAGTTTGTGTCAGAGGATTTGCGATAATATCTACCCCACCCAATCTGGCAAAGGTAATCAAAGATTGATTGAGTGTCTGCACACCTCAGCCCTTGAGCTATTTTCATGACTTGACCGCCACAAGTCGTATCGGAAAAGTTCCCACAAAAATTCTGCTCTTCTGTTCGTCGGAACAGCTCTTCAAAATACTTATTCGTATCTTGCTTTAGCAGCAGCCTCCAAGCATCTGCATTCCTCTTGTCTTCAATTGCTTCCAACTCTTTATGTGTCTTTTCAGGTGGCAACGGTAAAGGATTTTGGTCCACATTAGGAACCGTTTCTGTAGTTGCCTTCTCTGTTTGGTTTAGCGGAAGCTTTTCACTAAGCTTCTCCTTTAGCCGAAGTTTGTCTCCAAATTTCCTTTCTTGACTATACTTTCTAGTTGCCTTGTATTTATTAAATCTTACCAACAGCCACTTCAGCACTAGGTAAGCAATAAGCATATACAAAAAAATAGTCACCATAATTAAATTCCATCACTACTTACTCAATCTCTAAACAGTTCAAGCCTTCTATGCCAGCCACCCTCAACTCCACCCAGATGTCATCCATACTAATTGAAACTGGCTCACCGTCACCAGACAGATAAGGCATATCATACCCTACCTCTTTTGCTCCAAAGGTGAAAAGTTCATTTGAACCAATATGTCCTGTGCTTTGTTGAGCATAGACCTATTCTGGAATGGACCAACCATCACCTTGTACCAAACAGAACCTGAGCTAGAAGTAGATTGGGTCACTTGAAGATTAGGTAGTTGTTTTCTTATGAGTCGTTTCTGTAATGCTTTAGCATCTGACTTAGACTTAAACGATGCAACTTGGAGAAGATTGCTGGTCTTTTTGTTTGGATCTTTGGGAGTGGATTCATATATTTTAACGTGAGCTGGCTTCACCTCAGTCTGCTTAAGTATTTCTGGAAAGGTAAAGTCTGGCTTCGTAGTTTGCTCAGTGAGTATTGGTTTTGTTGGTTCAGGCTTTTCTTTTGGCACTTCAAAAAGTTCTTCAGATTGAAGATCAGGGTCAAAACTTAACTGGACTACTGTGACCACTGTTATTAGTACGAATGCGGACACTGTCAGCACTATTACAGAGATAGGCCACCTTGGAACGGTAACATTAATCCTTGGTTTCCTAACGTAATCCTTTATCAATTATCCTACTCCTGGTTAAAACCCCTTAAACTAAACTACCAGAGATGACAGATATTTTAGACTATTTACATTGTAGAAAATACACGTGAGGAATTTTCTAAATTAGGAATTATGCTTAGTTACACTTGTTACATATGGGTGTATTGTTGGTATAGTAATATTCACGATGTTGAGCGTTGTTCTATTGATCTCGATTTGAATCATCTGAAAGTGCTGAAAAATTAAGTATACGTATTAGGAAGGAAACATTATGACCGATGACAAGAACCTGAAAGTAGAAAGCGAAATAGGTAATAAGAACTTACTTTCAAAGGAAAATACTCACATTGATTTAAGTAACCCTAATAGTCTAGATATATCAGGTCTATCAAAAGAAGATGGCCAGAATCTTATATTAAAAGCACAAGAGGGTAAGATTGAGATAAAGAGGAAAGCTGATGAAGCCCAAATAGATATTCAGGGCACAAATGCGAATCTTAGCAACTTTAACGAAGTAGTGCGAAACTCAACAAAAGATGGAACGTCAACGACAATCACACACACTCAAACTACATCCACTGGCCGAACTGAATCTGTAATGGGAAATACAGAAAGAGCTGCTTCTGGCAAAATATCAAGATCCGGTTCTGGACTTGATGATAACAATCTTAAACTTGTAGCTATTGTGGGTGCGGTTGCAATAATAATCGCTATCGTTGTCTTTACCTAGATATGAAACTGAAGATCTATATATTGCCAGACGAACCAAGTCTTGCACAGATTAAAAGCCAAATTGCGAAATTAAAGCCGCCAATAAACACTAGTATCAGTGAACAACTGTTGGTTCAGGCTTCAACGATCAGGGAAAGAGTGCGCAGTGTCGCTCTATCTGGCGATAAAACAAGTTTTCATCAATCTCAAACTTTGAGCGATGGCACACATACAGTTAGCTTGACCGGAAGACTTGACCCTCCAAGCCTATTTCGCCGACTAATGGATTTTTTGTAAGTTAAAGGCACAAGGAGTTTGGGTAATGCCAAGTGAAAAGTTAACTGGACAGGTCCTTGAATTGCTTAAACTTCATTCGAATGTAAAGGCAAAAACCTTAGTCACCTTGTTAGGCGGGTCTGGTGTAAAGGTTCTCACTAAAGATGTGAATAGTGTACTTTACAGACTAAAGTCAAAAAATATAGCCTTTAAAAATACAAAGCACGAATGGGCCTTGTCCGATAGAGAAGCAAACAATAATCAAACTCGATTAGGCGTTCGCCAGAGGGGTGAGACTAACTTAGAGAGAGCCCAGCGTCATATTCGAGAAGCTGAAAAGCTAAGTGTAGAATTGGGAGGAACTGACCAAGATGTCAAGAAATGGTTTTTCTCATTACAAAAAGTAAAATTGAACAAAGTTTGGGCATTGTATGGTAGTGCCTATGGGAATGAAAAGCTTGTGTATGCTCAGGAAACTTTTCCCAAATGGAAGTCTGGACAACGAAAAATGAGTGGGCTTGTGGCAAGTCGACTGTTTAAGCTTTTACCACCAATAATGCCAATTAGTGACAAGTACGAGTTAGTTGAGAGTTTATGGAATCATGTAGGTCCAAAAAAGAAAAGATTAATAATAGCTGGGTCCCAATCCTCGAGTGAAGAAATTGTGCACAAATTTAGGGAAGAAGTTGGCAACTTAACTACAAAATGGGAAATACCCGATAGTATGACTAAGCGGTTCGGTTGGCTATCTGAGAATAGCTCTAAGGTAACCCAAGAACTATTGTCTCACATTAGAAAGCAGGAGAAGGAACTAGGGGAAAGAGTCATAGAACAGCACGTTCCAATATTAAAAAAGATGTTTTCAGGTGAGCTTAAGGAGACGACAAGTAGGTTGTCAAAAATTATTGAAGTGGGTAACCAAAGTGTTGAGCTCAGGCTACAAGGAGAAGGGGCATCGATAAAAGTATCCGATTGGTCTCCAGCCTCATCAGGTTCAAGTGGCTCGACAGGAAGCTCACCTTGGCTTTGGATCGCTGGCTTGTTAATTGCTGTTATTGTGTTCGTGTCACAAAAATAGAGCATATCCATGAACTTGTTACATAGCATTGTTCTTGATTTTGATTAACTTATAGCCATAATTTACGTAACTGCAATCATAATTAGTAGGCATTTTGAGAGTATTTAAATTTTACTGGATATTGTTCTCTTTAATATTAAGTGGCGTCGTAACAGCTGACACTGTAAAACTGAGTCGGAATTTTATTTGCCATGATGAGAGAAGTCCTAGCTACCATAAGACTAAACATTTTATATCCTATCAAAATATTGAGGACTGCATTGGCGCTGGCGGCAGAATGCCTAAGAACCGCAGCAGTTCTAAAGCCGGGTTACCAACATATTCTCGACATAAATTTAGTCATTGGATTGATGAAGACGGTGACTGCTTAAATACTCGCCATGAAGTGCTATTAACTCTCAGTACTATACCCGTCTTGTTCAAGACAACTTGCCTAATCGAAGCTGGACGCTGGAAAGACCCCTATACTGGCCAACGCTTCACAAAGGCCAACAAACTTGAAATTGATCATTTAGTGCCACTTAAATGGGCCTGGGATCATGGAGCAAATAGCTGGAGTGATGAAAAACGAAAAGTATTCGCAAACGATGTAACCAATCTATTTGCTGTTAAATCTAGAGTTAACCATGAAAAAGGAGCAAGGGGTCCTGCTTTATGGTTACCCCCCGACTCAACATTCCACTGTGATTATGTGACTCGGTTTGTCCTGATAGTAGAGTCTTACAGTCTAAATTTAACCGACAATGAGACAGCATTACTCAATGGCATTAAATTCCAAAAATGTGTGACCGATTTATAAAGGTAGATCGGTCAAGTCAAATTTTCCGTGTCTTGAATTATTTCAAAATACTCATTAGGTACTTCGTTGAAGAAACGGCAGAAAGGATTAGAGCCAACCAAAATTACACTTCTTTTCGCACGGGTCATCGCAACATACAATAACCTTCGACTCAGATCCAGACCCTGGTTCATTTCAGCTTCGTCTTGATCAGGCAGACGTTCTAGGGAGCGGCCAGGAAATTGGTTATCATGAAGCCCCATAATAACAATATTATCGAATTCCAACCCTTTAACTTGGTGGTACGTTGTAACTACTATTCCCTTCTCAAACTCCCCCAACTTTGCCCCTTTAGCAGCTATAACACTCAATCCTCGTTTTTCAAGTTCCTTTTGTGCAGGATATAGCTGATTTGAATAAGGAAGAAGAATGGCTACTGTCGCTGTTTTTGTCTTCTTGAACCGCTCTGCAATCCAATCATATCCAGCGGCATAAGCTGACTTAGCATCCTCAGCTTTTAATAAAAAGACCTTATCTCCATTTTTATTAGAAGGTGCAGGAGGAGAAAAATCAGGATCTAAGGAAATGTCATTATTCTTTAGCAAATACTCTGCCACATCCATTATTTGTCTAGTACTCCGATGGGTCGTTGATAAGCGTCTAGATCGGCCACCTTGAACTTGAATGCCTACGGACGACCAACTAAAGTTACGGCGGTAAATTTTTTGAGCTAGATCTCCAGCAAGGCTGAGAGAAACACGTGGAATCTTCATTACAGCTAACAACCAACTCTTATCGAAGTCCTGAACTTCATCGATCATTACATGATCATAACGGAGGTCGTCTGGAAGTTCTCGACCTTGTTCCTTTAACACTCGTAACACAATGCCCGATGGATTGTCGTAATCTTCCTTTTTGTTCTCCTCAAGCCACTCGGTATACATTTCATAAACTGCCCAGATAAAATGTCTATCCTCTTTTGATATGCGAATTGAGGTGCCCCGACCTATTCGCTCAGTCACAAGATACTCATTCAAGCGGACAATGTGTTGGCCAAAAATCCATGCCATTTCATCTCCCCACCAATTTAGAAGTTTGGGAGAATTTGTAATATCAAATAAACGATGTTTCCCCACTTCCTTCATCGCTTGAGCAATTGTTACTTTTAATTGGTCGCCACGAGATTTACTATTCACCCATCCTGAAAAACTGAAGCCAAGCTCTTTAGATGTACTATTAGCCCAATTATGGAAGGTCTTTACATCAATATCACACCTAAGTCCGGCTTTAGTAAATGCATTTTTGACGTAATTGGTTAGAGCAGAGTTGTAGGTTAGAAATAATAAAGATCCTTTATTTGTGGCAGAAATTATCTTCCCTGCCCTAGCAGCGAGAACAGTAGTTTTCCCACTTCCTGCTTGACCACGGATTAATAAATGGTTAGATGGATCAAGATTTATTATAGCTTGCTGTTCCTCTGTGAATTCAATCGTGGGGCTCTTTATTGGTAGGTGAACTTCAACTTCATTCGTTATCTTGCTAGTTGCTAAGCTCCATTCGTAGCTATTATTTTGTGAGACCATACCCTCTTTCTTTAGCTTGTAAAGTGCACTATTTACATCACTAGTATCGACGTGCCCACCAAATTCAATGCCTAAAATGTGTGCTAATCTTCTTGCCTTTATAGACGAATGTAGGTTAATTAACTTAATTATTTGTACTTTTAAAGTTGCGTCCAGCATCTGTGAATCTCCTTTTGATGTTGCTCGGGTAGCTTGTTAGCTTTAGTCTTGCAATACTTAGCCAGTAGTGCAAAAACTCCGGCTAAAAAAGCAACTAGTATCTTTAATATACACTCTGATTTAGCCTATATCTAGACTGGTAAAAGGTTTTCATTAGCCTGGTCATAGTGTTTTTTAGCTGGGCAATAAACTCTGAGATCCTGTCATACTTAACTTATCCTCGACCCAGCACGAGTGTGCATTAACTTGCTTGAGGTTAATTTAGGCTCTTGATGTGGGCGAGTTTCATCATTTCTTGGATCACCTGTTGGATATAGCGTACCGTGCGTGTGAGACGAATTAAGCCCTTGTGGATGTATGGCTTGTTCTCTCAAGCCGAGTCGTATCATTTCTTCAAGTTCACTAAAGTCATTGTGTTCAGTCATCTGTTGTTACTCCCGTAGATTGGATAGCCATTTAGCGTACGTCTGCTTTGCTGCTGTGGTTAGCGGTTATACTGCTTGAGTATATTTTATGAAAAGTTTGATTTCTGAGCTGCTACATCATTGGCCCATCTTGCCCCTTCCTCGCAATCCCCCAATCCCGAATTTCCTGTAATGAAATCATATTATTCACCAAGGTTATCATAAGGTCTAATAGCGGCTGCTTGCGATATTGAGTGAGTTATATCAGATTGAACTTGTGTGAAGCCATTTGGGGTGTCATACAGCCTTCGATTAATTTCAATCATTATTGATGAGACTCTGCGGTCTTTGCGGTAGTGCTTCAGAGGGACGATCGTGCCGCTGAATGGTGAATCGATGGCGACGAGATATCCCAGCGACTCAAACGCTTCGGATAGACAGCTCTTAAGTTCTTCGCTTGTATGATAGGTGTCAATTCCAATACAAATATCTGGCCGATTCCTGTCTAATTCGTAGGGTAACGGCTGGGCAGGAAAGCTGTGGCAATCGATGATTAAGCATCGGCCATACTGACCAAGGCAATCATCAACCATGCGTGTTAAGGCGGAGTGGTGAGGATGGTAGTATGTGTCGATAAGTGCCAACCGATCTATATCAGATATAGCCCTGAGAGCTTCGCCGCCTGTTGTCCGAGTGTAGACGACACCCATCCCAACAGATTCCATGGGATCTTCAATAAAGCGTTCTGGGTCGACAACAAGCCGGCTCACTGGAAACACTATTTTGGCGGTGCCCACACAATTAAACAACGTCTGGGTATGATGGTCAGTGACCTTATCTAACTCTAGAGCTAGTTGTGCCTCAGTTAACAGAAATGTGCAGTCGCTAGGAATTATTGTGGATGAATGTGGAACGTGAAGAATCACGTGATTAGTCGTCATGCTTAACCTCTTTAGTGCTTTGACGGAATGTCTGGCGCACAATCTGGTGATCAAATGCCATGTGTTGGAATAGCCAACAAAAAACCCAATCCAGCGGTAGCCAAATCAGGTCTCTAAAAAGGGCCGATTTAGCAGTAATTTATATAGCACCCCGCAATCTGGATCAAATCGGTGCTTGTATCTCACATAAGAAACACAAAAAAATTATAAGACTTATTTTGGCTGATTACAAATAAAGTTACAGCGTATTGCATATAGTTGGTTTACACGCAGTGTTAGGAGCCAAAGGTGTGGGTTGTCCTGAAAAAAATAATGGCCGAATAGTACTGGAGGTGACTCTAATGAGTATCCCATTCCAAGTTCAGAAGTGATTGCTTTATCAACTCAATCGCTTACTCTTCTACTAAGATTCCGTCAAACAACACCATAGGTGTCACATGGTGTGCATTGTGCCCAAACACAATCTGGCCCGTTATTGTGACGACGCCTTTGTCACTGCGAATGTTTTTATTTCTCGCATCGCTTAACACCTTTCGAGGAAACTTGTAATTTGCTAGTTGGAAGCGAGAGTAGTTACCTTCCTTTCGATACAGTTCACCTGATTCGTATGAAAGTGTGTATCCACAGGTGTATTTTTTGTTAGTGGTGAGTATCCAATACTTCCATTCCTCATCACCTTCTTCAATGCTTTCATACTCGGGTCGACCGGGGAAAACTTCTAGTGAAGGTGTGCCAGTTAAGGTCACTGTGTCTCCATCTATTAGGCACCCGTGATCAGATAATGCTTTTGTTTGCTCAATGATAATGTGCATCTTCCCTGCAGGACTACCATAGATGTTTCTTCTATTAGAATTGTCACCTGCTGAAATGTAAGAGAGATAAAAATCGTACTTCTCACCAAATCTTAAGGGTATGTTTAGGTCCATATCATCAATGCGATTTATCATATATCGCAGCTTTATTTTCGCCCCATCATTACTGATCACCGCACCATTATGCCTACCTAAGCTATTATGGAAGTCGCCATCTACTTGCAGTAAGAATGGAATTGAAGCTACAGACTTCCCAGCGGCAAAAGGACTTAAGGTAGAAGTTGAAAGTGTGCTATTACTAAGGAATTTATCGAAAAATTTAGGCTCCCTCTCTACGTGTAGGTCCACGTCCCCCCCTTCCACTAATTCCTTCACTTCAAACTCAAGAACAAACGGCTCGTTTGCTAGAGTAATAACACCATTCACGGGCACTACCTTTACCCCATTCTGGATGATGGACATTTCCAACAGGGGTGATGCACCATAGATTGTTGAACTCACTTCTCGCACATATGGTGATTTATTTAGTATTTGCCGTTTCGTTACTGCAGACTGTTGCTCACTGTAACTAATCTCATCCATCGTGTTAATGTAAAAATTACCCTCTTCTGCATAGATACCTTCTAGCTCTCTACCTTCCCCAGACGCAACTCCGCCATACTTTGCAGACTGGAATTTACTCAGCGGCTGGTCAATAACTTTAATTATCTTGTAGTCATTTGCTGGATCCAAAATCAATAGCTTGATGAATGTCCGACCCGGGGCAAAGTTCATTACACTGATAGCTAAATAGGGGAAGTCTTTGGGGGTATCTAAAATATCTACACGGTTAGGGTAACCTACAGTTGGATAGAGCGGGGCCTCTTCCATTCCCAGTACACCATCCCTACCGAATCCTAACCCTATCTTCGGATCTGTTGATCTACCCGAAGCATCTAATCGCTGTAGATATTGATACGTGGTTGAGCTTCCCACTGGCATTGCCCAACTTTCGTTGCAGTATATATCCACCTTGTGAAATGCAGGGTGGAAATCCGTAGCATCAATACGTGTAATATCTCTTGTTAGGTTTGCAGGGTCATTACAGGCATTAGCACTGTTTGAGAGCATTGCACCAAGCATAAAAACCAATACGACCTTTGTTTTGATAAGAGTTCTTTGGTATGTCGTAGTCGTTTTAAGAGCCACCTTGTTGTTATTCCCTATCATCCACTTTTCCCCTAAACGCTTCAAATCTTTTATCACAAGCACCCCCAACCCCTTTCAAGATGCTTTCCATGCTCATTGAACCAGACTCACCGTCACTTGGCACATAAGGCATCTTACACTCTAACTCTATGCCTATCTCTTGTCCAAAACGGTCTCTGAATGCCTTAGCCATTAAATCCTGTAACTCTTTTCCATAGCCTTGATGCATCAACAGAGAATCGTGACACGGCAGTACAGGCGCACCTATCTTTGCAAAATGGAGCATTACTTCTTCAGCCATATCACTGTCAATACGCTGAAGCTTCTGTCCAATGCCAGTGTAGAAATAGTGTGCTATTGGCTTATGCCGTTCCATTATGGCAGCACTGAGAGTGGCCCAGTTGGTATTGTAGTCAGATAGTTTGATGCCTGTCGGCTGAGCCTTCATTTCTCTACTAGCATTGAGCATTGAGTTAAATGCTCTTTTACAAACCTTTCTCGCTTCTTCAGCATCATCTTCTAATACATCCTTAATTAGCCCATCGTATGGGTCACCCGGTAGAGTGTGGCCTTCCATTGCATACAACATATTAGGGTGCAGTCCACTGTAATCATACTCTTCCGTTCGTTTACTATTGATAACAATTCTAGATCTAAGTTTGGATGGAACTAGCTCCCACCACCCACCATAAAATCTGCCACCATGTGTAAATTCAGTATTATTAAAAGTTCTGTGAAGAGATCGACTAGCAAGATTGATGTGTAGGTGGTAATCGTTATTTTTAGCTTTTTCCCTTATTTCGGCCTCTACAGCTTCTAGCTCAAAGGGGGTGACATCAAGGTCAAACCAGTTTTTAGCCAGCACTTTGTTAATCACAACAAGGTTCTGCCGCATTCTTGCCGATTCATTGTTGTCTTTGTAGTCTAAGAGATCTTTACGTGTTATTTCACGACCCTGTTTGTTGAATACGCCTGTAGGGACTTTCTTTTGGTATCTGATTGGTTCAGCGTTAGGGTCATGAGTAGGAAGTAGTGCAGATATTATTTCAGGTTCAATACCTGCAAACATCTCAGTTAACTTGCTAGTGGCAACGTACCGAGTTAGAAACCTTCCAGCCGCACCATCTGATGCACCTTTCTTAGTAACAAACAGGTACCCTAGCTTTTCCATACCGCTGAAAGCACGGTTTATGTGGATCCTGTAAGTGTGAGCTTTCTTGTACCTATCAGCTGTATAGTAACCTGAACCCTTATGAACAGAAGCTTCTTGATTTTTAGCTTTAGTTAAATGCAGTCCAGCACTGTCCCGTATGAGCTTGGTTACACTTGCTATTAACTTGGGCAAGTCGCCTTCGCCTAGCCTACGCCGAATAGGTAGAGCTTGAACCTCTTCAACAATCTGATCAACGATTTGTTCAAACATTGTGTGTGTATGAGTCATGTTAGTGCCTTAATCTTTACTGCCAATTGAGGAAGGAAGTTAGCAGCTTTTAGAATGCTATCGTGCACCTTTAGCGTTTCTAACCAGCACTTTAATATTGAGTCGCAGCGATACTTCACTCGAGCAAGTTGACCTATTGCTGCACCCACAGTTTCAGTGCATTGGTTCTTCAATCGCTTGCCGTACAGTATGTCTTGTCTAAAACCTTATCGTAGTGATCACCTTCAGAAGAAGACCAGTCTTTCTCATCTATGCGTATGGCCCAGCCCCTAGAACTGTCCCATAGTTGGTATTTTAGGTCACCTTCTTGCCATTTAAATGATTGGGAGTTGCCTCCATCTTGGTGGGGAAAATATTTACTGGATGTATTAAGGGATTTTCGGCTATCTGACAGAAGATGACTGTCGTAGTAATCATGTAGAGCAACTTCTTCTTCATCTCTAAAAACTGAAAGATCCACATCACCCTCATTTACAATGGGATTAGGAAAGTCGTTCTGCAGTCTCGAATCCCTTTTTATAATCAAAGTTTTTGTAGAAAAAAAGCCCGTTTTACAAGTTATTTCCTGCTCTGAACTGGCGTAAGCAACGTTCCAAAGTAAAGTAGAAGAAAGGGCTATGGCAGTAAATAGAATTTTCATGCGTATTCCTAGTTATGTTGTTCTCTGAATCTCTTCAACAACCTGCCCCGCAATTTGTTCAAACATTGTGTGCTTATGGGTCATGTGGGCACCTTAATCTCTACTGTCCAATTCATGGAGGCGGGTTTCAGCAGCGTTCCAAAGTAAAGTGGAAGAAAGTGCTATCACAGTCGTTAGAGTTTTCATGCGTATTGCTCATTACATAGCAATCTACTCTATTGTGGAAGAGCCTAGATTAAATTCGACAAGAACTGTACCGTCACTAGAAGTATGGATTTCTGCACTTTTACTATCTTCTGAAAACTCAACTGCCTCTATGTAAGGATTGGACGCTACTTCATAGGAATCTATCAACCTGCCATCTGTATAGTAGAATTCTACGTTTAGCCAGTTTTCGCCGTAAAAGTATGCCTTAGTGCTATCATTTGAAAATCCAACGGAAATATAGCATTCAGAACCATTCGGAGACCCTAGGTACGTGCTTTTTGACTGTTCAATATCAACTAAATAAGCCTGACACGATCCAGTTAAATAATACCGCCTATTAGGGCTAACTAGTATGGTGCGTATAGCATACATATCGTTAATGCCGTAATCTTTCCAAAAGTCCTCAACGAGTTCACTCTTAACGTAGTTCTTCTCGTCCAGAAAAGAGCCTACTAAGGCAGCTTTAGTCTGTTCATCTAAAACTTTAAGTTCTTCACGCCCCGCTTGGAGTGCCCAGATAAAAACAGCACTGCAAACAGCTACGCCAATAGGTATTATGTATCTAGCTCGCATCAGCAGTAACTCTTTTCAATTAATAACATACCTTATTCCAGTATATCCCTAACACTACACCCACAACTCACCTATGTATCTAGGCAAAGTTCTGAAGACACCAACATTCATGACATCTTCATGATCTACAGATTGTGAACCCACGGCATATATTTTCGCAACAGAAAATAGACTAAGATGTATATATGAAAAATATCTCTCTCAAAATCTGTCTGGTGATTGTGGCGCTGTCTGGTGTTGTTAATGCTGGGGCTGCATCTGACGTACCTGATTGTATCGGTGACAGCACGGACTTTATTAACTCTTTCTGCATTGACCTTCACCTTCTAAATCTTGCCGAAAGGAGTGATAGAGTTGGGGCCGGGGCTGCATCTGATTTACCTGATTGTATCGGTGACAGTTTAAACAGTTGCTTTGGCTCGTACACTTGGACAAATGGAGATAAATACGTTGGTGAGTTGAAGGATAGGAAAGCGGATGGGCAAGGCGCCTATATACTTGCAAACGGAAGTACGCTCGTCGGAGCGTTTAAGGGTGGGAAAGCTGATGGGCAAGGCACCCTTACCTACTTTAATGGAAC
>Ga0209482_1001822_pt1 | contig 13972 bp, 18 predicted proteins | sample CoawatmetaG10DNA_FD_187512 | JGI IMG/M metagenome (GOLD analysis project Ga0209482, IMG submission 187512) | Marine microbial communities from the West Antarctic Peninsula - Coastal water metaG104-DNA (SPAdes) (version 2) | ecosystem: Environmental > Aquatic > Marine > Coastal ...
TAACCATCTCCACTTCTACCAAACCATTCGCCTTCTTTTAAAATATTATGATACCAGGTTCCTTTTAATTTGTTGAAGTCCTTACGACAATCTTCTTCATGCATTTCAGCAGTTGGCATTGGATAGTCCATAGCAATAATAGCCAGAGATTCTTTTACATCATCTTTCTCGAATCTATCTTTGATGTAAGTCCATTCTTTCTCGTCTATGTTGAAATATGGCTCTTGGTTCTTAAACTTGTTGAAATATTCTAAATACACTATATTTCTATTCCATTTCTTTCTAACCAACTTTCCATAGTATCTTTTTGTTTTCTTGAATACTTTTTATTAGCATGCCATTCCCAAAAGTTCTTAGTTAGTTTAAACCAACCGTTTATATAGACTTTCGGATCTCTTTGAGCTTTCAACTTTTCTTTATTATACATCATACTAGATATTTGACGATAATAATTGTGGTCTTTTTCAACTTTATCTTTTTTATCAAGTTCTAGTTTTATTTGTTCTATCTCATGATCAACTTCTTTTGAATCTAATATTTCATCAGCGGGTGTTTGAGCAATTTCGTATTGAACTTCCACTAAACGAGGTGGGAGTGGAGATTTTAAAAATTTAATATCCTCTTTTAACTTATCTATTTGTGCCAAAGCATTTTTATATTGTGTATTTTTAGCATTAAACAATGCTTGATAATCTTTATTCATAATATTCTCTAATTTTTAATTGTTATAATATAACTAATTTTTTGTGTAAAAGTCAAGCATTAAAATGGGTGTGTCCGGCTTTATGTTCCACGAGTGGATGCACATACTCGGTTTTATTAGTATTGGCTTCAACACCCATTAATTTATTTTTCTCCAACGAACTGATAATCATCTTTGTCATCATCTAATGGCATATAATGATATACTTCAACTTGGGTATTACATTTTTCATTAGAACAAGATAAGTTAGTTAAGATACCATCTTCATCTGTATCCAAATCTTCAATATCGTGGTCACCACCCCATATCAAATCACTTTCACAATGCCAACATTTCATCTTATTCTCCAAATAACTCTTTAAATGCCTGATTGGCAGCTTTTGATTGTTCTGTTTTCTTTTTCTCTTCTTTGACCTTATCCACTTTAATATCGTGGTCACCTCGTTTCCATTGGTCAAACTCAATCTTACTAGCCATCATATCAGCCTGATGTAGTATGTAAGCCATATTGGTAGTTAACTGATTATCTTTACTATAATTCATATAATAACCTTTGTTAGCGTCTTCATACATACCATCTGTTAATCTTAGTCCAATATACTCATTCTCTGTCATATTGACATTAAAATGTTGTAGTATCCAACAGGCTCTATCAGTAATTGTCATATAATCTATCTTTGGATTGTGTTTGTATATCAACCCTTGATTCTTTCTGTGCCAGTCTGAGTCATTCTCTATATAGTTGTCCTCTACAAGATTTCCAACCTTACCTAAATCGTGATGAAGAGCAGCAAATATTAACTCTTCTTCAGTAAAGTTATCTATTTTAGCGCCGTTTTGTCCCCACAATCTGTATATCTGTTGAACAAACTGTGTGATGTGTAAAACGTGTTCTACATAACCACCTGGATGAGCATTATGAAAGTGTTCTCTACCACTTGCTGGCGCCAAACACATTCTTTCTTCAAAGAAGTCATACATCTCGTTCAACCTCTCTAGCCTTTCGCCTGTAAAGTTGGCATCTATCAGTTGTCTTAGGTTACCCCAATTATGTTGTATTTCTTCTGGTGTTAGTTGTTTCATTTATAACTCCTTATACAGGTGCCTAACAACATTCTCTAGCACACCTTGTTTTGACTTATATTCATTCATTGTAGCTCTCCAATATTCATTATCTTCACAGAAAACATCAAAACTATTCGCCATCTGATAATACTTAACAAAGTCCTCCTTAGAATTCCAATTGTATTTATATAAATCGTCAACCATAACCTGTAATCTTGCCATTCTTCCAAAGAGTTGAACACCATTAGTAATTACTGGATTTCCATCAAAAAAGGTCTTAGGGTTTCTGAAAATTAGTAATGTACTACCACTTGGGATGTCAACACCCATAGAACCTTTTTCTATAACAGCATACATTTTCAAAGAACTATTTTTATCCTCTAAGTCATCGTATATCTGTTGTTCTTTATCATACTTAACATCTAACTGCGTTACCTTACCGCCTTTAAGTGAATAAACAGTAATAGATTCGCCAGTGGATATTACAAAATTAAAATCATGTTGTATGTCCGCAGACTCCATGAGTTCAACATAACTATCTTTATCTAATTTTACTTTACCCTCTGTACTTCTCTCTAATTTAACGATTATGGTTTGTTTCTTTTTAAGAGGGTGGTTATTATTCAATTGAAGAAAATCTAAATCCTCTTCTAATTCACATTGATCAACAAAAGACCACAAGGATTTTTCACGATTCATCATATTTTCAACAGCTGCTGTCATGTATTTAGCACCCCTTTTAATTTTACCAGTTCCTATTTCTATTTTAGGATTAAAAGTAATATGTCTTATCTTTGCTGTTCTTAACAATAAGTCTTTTACCTCAGGATGTTTATTAATTAAAGCATACATATCTGAACCAAATGTATTGTTGAATTGTTCATGTAATGGCGTTGCTGATAAGTAATAGATATGTGGAGTAGCTTCTTCTAAAATCTCACGACAAGCCTTAAACATGGAAGCTTGATATTTATATGGAATGCTACCCATATTTTTATGATAAAATTCCTCACCCGATGATCCAGAAAAATGTCCCTCATCTCTAACCACCATAACTTTATTTTTATAATCCTCATTAACACACAAATCAATTATTTTATCTTTTATTAGATTATCCGATTTTTTATCGTAACAAAATGAGTTATCAGTAACAGCCAAAATAACAAGAGATCCAGCGTCCAAAGCTTCCTTTGCATGAATCCAATCCCAAACAATTTGAGGTTTATCTGAATAATTATCTGAATATAACTTTTTAAAAGCCATTAATGCTTTTTGTGGAACAACATAAACAATAAGTTTCACATCCAAGTTTTTAAAAAAGTAAGGAAACATAGTGTGAACTGAAAAATGTGTTTTACCAAAACCAGTTGGCGCTTCTATCATTTTTATCTTATCGGTTAAAGACAGACTTTCAATGACATATTCTAACATCTCATCGGTTAATGTTGAATCATAAGCTACTAGTTTATTAAAAACCGAATCATCAACCACTTGCTCATCGAAATCTATGTATTCAAACATATCTCTTGGATTTTTCAAAAAATCTTTCATTTTAGATTCTGGTACTACAAAGTCAATACTAGGGTATCTTTCTAACTTAGAAAAATCACCTTTAGGTATACAACCATCTTTGTAAAATATTCCATATTTACAATCAGGATAATCTTCTTTAAAGGCGTCTGATATTTCATGAACCTTTATAATACCCTCACCCTTTAAGGATTGTTTGATTTCTCCAAAGGTATCATGTTTTTTACCATCTTCCCATATTAAACCAGGTACCTGTGAATCAACATTAAATGTTGTAAAGTGTTTTTTAGAGTAAACTCTGATTCCTTGAGCATCTATCATACCCGAATCAGCAAAAGATTGAGTGATGTGTGTTTGATAACCTAAACCACCAACAACTCTTCCCTTTTGAACTTCAGATACTAGTTTTTTCTTTCTTATATCAGCTTTTTTAGCCTTCTGTTCTTTAAATCGTTTTTGTTGACGAGTATCATTTACTATTGTTTGTACTTCCATATATAACCTATTTTAAGTTTATTTTTAAATTAATTGTTATCTCTTTTTTCCATACCTTAATATACAACATATATTGATACAAGTCAAGCAATATTTACCAGAAAGTTTCAACTTCTAATAATTCTCTTACTTCATCGTTGACATATGTATCTATAACCAGATGTATTCTATCTACATCACTATTGTTTTTGACGGCGTGTGGTGCTGTAACATCCACATAATAATAATGACCTTCCTCTAAATAGTTCTCTGTTTCTTTTCTACCTTCCCAAAGTGAAAAGTTGACCTGGTCATTAGTTCTGATAGGAACATGAATTCTAACTATGTTTCCATCTTTTAATCCAAAGTCCTTATCAATCTTATCAGAATGTTTTCCGATGCTTGAGTTAGCTTTTATTTTCATAAACCTAACCCGTTCAAATGTTGATGGTATCTTTGCTAGTATATCATTGATTGGTTGGAATCCATCTTCTCCAACTAGCGAAGTATCTTGTAAAACAGCCTCAACCTTTACCTTACTTTTTAGAACATTTGGTTTTAAAATATCCAATGGTGTAGGACCATATCCCCTCAAAGATATTGCTGTCCAATCATCACCCTTACTATATTTTGTTTTGACTTTAGAAAACTTTGTATTATCAATATAGTCCAATACTTTATCAAATTCAAATAAAGATGGTTCTATATCTAAATGTTTTATAACTCCTAGTTTAGACAAATGAATTCTCCTTAAACCTATATAATGATTTTTGTTCTAGTAGATAAATCTCACCTTTTACTTGTTTAGTTTTTCCCCACTCGATATTACTAACTTTGATAAAGCCGTTATTTTTATAAAATTGTATAGCCCTATCATTATCAGACCTAACCGATAAAACAATATCTCTATCTGTGTTGTATTCAACAAAACGTTCAAAGATTCTCTTACCACTACCATCACCTTGATTCTTAGCAGCAATCTGATGTAAGATACAATCACCTTCTTGTGCTTCATAAGGTAACTTGACATAAGGACCTTTACCGAACATACTTTGTTCTACCAAACCAAGTTTTTGTTTTCGCTTGTATCGATTATAAGTTATCAATACCCCCTCTTCCCAAACCACATTACCACTCTTAATCATTCTTTCTATTTTATCTTTTCTGATATGTGGAAATGTATCTCCATATTGTTTAAATACATCCATTATCTCTTCTAAATCATTTATTTTAGCGTGATTCATAACTTTATTATCTCGTTTTCTGTAACTTTTAGTTTGTGTTTGTAACCATCATCGTTTTGCTCACATAAATAGAGTTCATCGATAATCTCAATTACTTTATAAGAACCATTAATCCCCACCTTTCCAATAAGAACCCAATCTCCAACTTTTGCTTTTCTCTGTGACTCTCTTTCCTCAATCCACTTTTGTTCTTCACTCATTGTTAACCCTTATGAAAAATAAATATGGGTTCGTATTTTAATGTAACCCCATCCACATCTACTTTGTTTTTAACATTTGACTGGTCAACTCCAATCATTGACGCCATCAACATCTTTAACTTACCTTTATATTTACCACCAAGTGATTCTATTATATCAATCGAATCTTGTTCTAATGGATGAAAGTTACCTCCATTTAACTTGATGTCAGCAATATTCCAAAGTAAATACCTATCGTTTCTTAAACTTTCATAAGCATTTGTTAGCGTTGGTTTAAGAAAGTTATCTCTCCAATCTGAATACATTGGATAAGACTTAAAAGATTGTTCTTCATCATCCGAGTATTGCTCTCTATCAAAGTAAGGTGGTGAAGTAAACACCATATCTAACTTACCTTTGTATTGTTGGAAGTCCGGATGGTCACCAACATGCTCCGAACCAATCTGAAAGTAATGGTGTGTATTCTTTGACTCTTCCCAAAATGAATTAGTTTCTAAACCATGTTCATTAAAGAAGTCAGCGACATATTCATACCTTGACTTATTAAGTTCAGGTATCCAATTATCTGTATTCGGGTCTGTTCCAATGTAATGTATTTTCTTCTTGGAAGCCATAGCACCAAGTATCCTACCACCCCAACCACTTGAAGGATCGTAAATATTAAGTGGCTCATCTTGCTTGATATGGTCAGTATATTTCTCATACAACAACCTAGCAGTTAATGGTGGAAAGTTAACGGCTGGTTGTGAGTTTAGACTCAATCTGAATATCTGAAATGCCTTGGGGAATAACTTGGTGTGTATATCATAAAATCTAATCATAAACACATTAGTTTTGTTATTACCACCCTTAGTCAAAACATTATCAGTAACATCATCAATAGATAACTTTACTTTTAATGTCGGACACCATAAGTTAGTAACCATCTCATCTGTAATCAATCCCTCTTTGTAAGCCTGTTTGATTTCATCAGCAGTTATAGTTACATATGATTTAAGATATTTTTCTTGATGTGATTTAGAAATCCACAATCGATGGTTCTTAAATTTTAACTTATTGTCTTGATAATATCTTAACCACTCAACAGCATTTTCACCATTCCAATAAGGTAGCTTATTCTTTTCATTTTCTTTTCTATCTTTTGATAAAGACTTGCTGAAACTATACATGGAATCTCTACGAAGTCCTCGTCTTAAAGCCTTGAAAAATAAATCTTTATTTACATCTTCTTTGATTCTATCGTAAATAGAGTTAAGAGTTACATCACCCATATCACCAATACGGGTTTTAAGCATAGTTGGAAAGAACTGATTGACTCCATTAGCAAACTTATTAAAGTTCTTTATAACATTTCTCTGTCCATCGTCAGCCTTTTCTATGAAACCATGAATATCATATTCTCTTAGTTTTCTAAATGAACTAATTATCTGCTCAATAGATTGACCGACCATTGGTGGCGTTCCACGTTCATCCCAATCTTCTATAATATACTGGCGAACTTCAGTAATCCACTCGTCTAGTTCTTTATCATTTTTTAAAAACAATTCGTGGTAGGTAATATTAACTGCTGAATCTAATATACCACTTTTCTCGTAATAATATTTACTCACTAGCAACCTCTTTTAATTTACCTAAATGCTGTCCCGTTGCTTCAAGGTATTTTATAGCATCTGCTAAATCTTTAGCAAGGAATGTATAACCCTCATCAGTTGTCCACTTTTTATACTGGTCGAATTGACCTTTAGATTTCTTCATAGTATATCTCCATTGTATCCTACTAATTTACGAATATTATTGTGATTTGTCAAGCACTTTTTATTTAAATATGTTAGGATTTTGTTTTAATGTTTGTGTTGTAATTAAGTTTTTTAATTTAGTGGTTGACCAACCATGCGCTCTCGATGTATAAATAACTTTTGGTGGTAAGTCTTTACCTGTATATGGCTTATCAATATAATCATCTCCTAATATTCTAACATCAGGTTTAAGCAATTTTATAAGATTATAAAGTTCATCTTCCGTTTGATATACATGCACATCATCTATATACCGAATAGCCATTAAAGCTTCACATCTATCATCAAGTGGTATAACTGGTTTGTATTTATTATGTCTACTTAACGATGGATTATTTTGTAAAAATACAATAAACACATCACAATGATTTTTAGCATCTTTAAAACATTTTATAAAACCTGGATGTAACACATCGAAATTGCCTGCTGTAAACCCAAGTATCTTTTTTTTAAGTTTTGTGATTTTATATCCTAATGTTCTGTTAACCAATTTCTAAAATCTACTTGGGGAATCCAACCTAGTAATTCTTTAGCCTTTGTTATATCTGCTAATGTTATGTCTGGCTCATATCTTTTTTCTACATATACGATATCATCACTAATTAGCTTAGCTACTTTATTGATAGATATTGCCTCACCATTACCAATATTTATTGACTCACCATCCCCTACCTTTTCACTCCATGATGCTAAGAAATTAGCTTTAACTACATCATCAACTGAAATAAAATCTCTTCGTTGCTCTCCATCACCAGTTATTGTTAATGATTGATTATTAGCATGTTGTCTCATAAATATGCCTGTTACCAAAGAGTATGCACCTTTGTCTCTTTGTCTCGAACCATACACATTAAAGTATCGTAAACATACCGACTCCAACCCATATAATTCTGAAAACAACTTACAGTATTGTTCACCCATTAGTTTTTGTAATGCGTATGGACTCATTGGATGTATCTCGGCATGTTCTGTTGTTGGTATCTCTATTGGATTACCATAACATGAAGAAGAAGCACTATACACAATTCTTTTAACTTTATTTTCTCTACACGCCATTAAAACATTTAATGTACCATTAACATTTGTATTGTGAAATGGAATAGGATTCTTAATTGATGGATCTACTTCAGCACAAGCAGCTAAATGGAATACAACATCCACGCCTTCAAACATAAAATAATCAGATTTTGATTTCATTAAAGATATATCGATGTTATGAAAGATTGCATTTTCATTTAAATATTCTTTTTTACCAGAAGAAAGATTATCTAATACAATTACTTCATGACCGCCATTACATAAGTAATCAACTAAGTTACTACCTATAAAACCCGCACCACCTGTTACCAAATACTTCATCAATCATCTTCCCCTAATATTGAATGTAATAACACTTGATGAGCAGTTTCTACAACACCATAATCATGTGAATCTACCCAATATTTCATCACCCCACCATCAAAGGTATTTAACCTATTATCTTTATCAAAACCAGACAATAATATAAATTTTATTCCTAAACTTTTACAGAATCTAGCACAATTAAAAATATTCATTGAATTACCCGATGATGATATTAATATCACTAATGTATCCTTATCAGCAAAATCTTTTAAGAACTCTACATATGCCTCATCTCTACCATAATCATTTATATAACAAGTTAATCTTGAAGGATCAGAGAAACTTATACATCTTTTATTAAGTTGTTTGGTATAATCTTGTGATATATGAGATGCTACTGAATTACTACCACCATTTCCTATGATTATTATATTTTGATGACTATCAATGATATGCTCTAAATCATTTTTATAATGTTTTATTCTTTCTATTTCATTTTTTAATTCATTTAATTTCATTTATTCTCCAACATAAATTATTCGCGAACCTTGTGGTTCTAAATCTACAGGTATTTGTCGTAAATCAGGTAAAGAGTTTATTATTTCTTTATGTTTTTCTTTTGGGGCATAAAAAATTAAAAAACCACCACTACCGGCACCACACAACTTTCCACCTAAAGCACCATTTGAAATTGCAATTCTATACCATTCGTCTATATACCCATTACTTATAGAGTTTTGTGTTTGTCTTTTTGTCATCCACCCCTCATTTAACAAATATCCAAAATATTCTAAATCATTTTGTTCCAATGATAATTTCATCTCATCTGCCAATGATACTAATTTCTTAACTAATAATCTTTTCTTTTTATTGTTTTTTAAAAAAGAACTTGTCTTAGTTAAAATTTCATCAGCCGATGACGATCTAGTTAAACCGGTATAAAAAAATAATAAGTTTTCATGTAGTTCTTTTTTAGTTTCTTTAGAACAGATTATAGGATTAACAAATGTACTACCATCTGAATTAAATTTTATGTGATTTAATCCCCCATACGCAGCTATATATTGATCCTGTTTTCCAATATTCTTCTTACATTTATTTATTTCTATATCACATGCGTTTTTTGCTAATGTTTCTGATGATGAACTTTTACCCAAATAAGCATACAAGGCATTTAACAAACCTACTGTATATGTACTAGAAGAACCCAAACCCGTACCCATTGATGGAATGTCAGAAATAGAAGTTATTTCTATACCATTATCAATACCGACAACTTTTAAACTTTCTCTAATAAGTTCGTGTTTAAGTTCATTTGGAGTATCAACAAACTCTGTAATAGAATAACTTGCTCTTATTTTATCATCAAATTTTTTATTTATAGTTATGTAAATATATTTGTTGATAGCAGTAGTTATAACTGCACCAGCATCTTTTTCATAGTACGATGGTAAGTCACTCATACCACCCATAAAACTTATTCTTAATGGAGTTTTAGAAACAATCATTCTTTTCTCATCCGTTTTAATGCTGCCCCAACCACCATGTGCATATCATAATATTTATATTCAGCTAATCTCCCACCGAAGATAACATTATTTTCTTTTCTAGCTAGGCCTTTATACAATTTATATTTATTGTTATTTTCATCATCATTTATTGGATAAAAAGGTATGTCATCTTCCCCACATTCTTTAGCATATTCATACATAACATAAGATTTACTATTAGTTTTAGCTTTATGTGGTTGGAAATGTTTATGTTCAACTATTCGCGTATAAGGTACATCTTCATCAGAATAATTAATAGTTGCACATCCTTGATAATCACCATCTACTACTTTATTTTTATGAACTAATGTTCTATAATCGAGTCTTCCAAATTTATAATCATAATACTCATCTATCCTACCAGTAAAGATAATTTTGTTAGCTAATGAATCCCATTGTTCTCTATCCTTAAAGTAATCAACATCCGTTTTTATATCAATACCTTTTAATAAATTTACAAATAAATCTGTATAACCATTTTCTGGAAATCCTTGATACTTGTCGGTAAAATATCCATTTTCATAAGTCAATCTAATAGGTAACCTTTTTATTATAAAAGTAGGCAATTCTTTAGGATCTTTATCCCATTGTTTTTTTGTATACCCCTTTACGAAAGTCTCATAAATTTCTTTACCAACTTGAGAAAGCATCCATTCTTCTAAATTTTTAGGATTGTCGATATCCTCTTTAACTTCATTTAATTTATCTACGGCTTCTTCTGGCGTTTTTACACCCCAAAGTTGCTGTAAAGTCATCAAGTTTATAGGAAAAGAATAGATTTTATCTTTATATGAAACTCTAACAAAATGGTGATACGTTCTAAACTCAGTAAATTTATTTACATAGTTCCAAATCTTCTCATCATTGGTATGAAATATATGACCACCATACTTACACACATGAATGTTCTCAATTTCTTCTGAATAGCAATTACCACCGATGTGATTTCTCTTTTCTAAGACTAAACACTTATAACCTTTATTGGTTAATTCTCTTGCAGATATAGCACCATATAAACCAGAACCCACAATTAAATAGTCGTATTTACTAGAATCTTCTAAAGAAATTGACATAGTCAAACCCCGCAATTCTTTCAATGGATGTTCTTTCTTTTAATGATCTCATCATATCTAATCCCTCATGCCATATCGGAGAGTCAAATGTGTCTTCTGCATATTTTGACTTCTCTTGTACTGATTTTAAATCAGGTTCTGTATAGTATGGATAGTCATGTGGTAAAATATCAATCAATGAGTTATCTCGTGTGTGTATTGCATTAGCACCTACAGCAGATGCTACAGAACTTTTAGTGTTAGGTTTATATAAAAATTGTAAATCATCTTTTGGTCTAACGGAATAATGACAAGTATATAATGGTGAAGTTGTAGTCATTTTCTCCCAATCATAAACTGCAGTTAAGTTTTCAACCTGTTCTTTATGAAAATGACCAGCTGGTGAACCTATATATGCTAACTTAAATTCATATTCATTATTACAATAGTATTCAATATTTTGTAAATGTTTTTTATCCCAATGATGATATAAAACTTCAATTTCTAATTTAGGGCATAAAAGTTTTATTGTATTTTTTAAATCCTCCGTGGGAACAATTAAGCCATCTAATACCCATTTTTGTTTATTAATCATATAACATAATTGTTTTATGGTATAATTATTATTAGCAATACAATCAATAACATCTAATATAAGTAAATTATTATTTTTTTTCAATTGCTCAATGCCATCATCTGGTATTTCTTTTAGGAAAACTACAATAGAATCTTTAATACCATCTGGTAGTCTATTCACACCTATTTCGTTTATTAATATTTCACCATCCCAATATTTACTTTTGTATCCCAATGATTGGAGATGTTCACTTATGTCTTCCCCTCGATTAATTGAGGATCCCCATCTATTTAGAGATCTAAATATAACATTTCTCATAATTTTCCTATGTTAGTATTTAATTTACTAATATTATTGTAACTTATCAAGCACTTTTTCTTTAAATTCCACGATACCATCTGCCAAGTTAGCTTCCCAATCTTCGTGGGCTTGTTCATCAGCACCATCTGTAATATATTTAAATGATATAAAAGGTACATCGTAATTATAACATACCTTAGCAAGAGCATATGCTTCCATATCAACAACCTCGCCATAGTATTGTGATTTATCTTCCACAAAACAATCGCCAGTTCCACATGTAGCATTTCTACCTATTGGATTGAAGTCTATATTTTGTTGTTGTATGATTACAGGTGGATCCTGTTCAAATGGTGTCTCACCTCGTAGAAAACCAAGACCTGTAACATCCATATCTCTTTGAACAAACTTGGTACAATCAACAAGGGTTTTCTTTTTAATCTTACGAGAACCAGCAGTTCCATAGTTGATAACAAGATTTATTCTAGCATCATGATTAATACTACCTTCTACTGCCAATCTTTTTGTTAATTCATAAGTAGCATTTACTTTACCCACACCAGTAATCAAAAGATTATGAGGTTTCCAATCTTCTAACTGACCTTGTGTTTCTACATCTAATGCTGATACTATTAATATATTTTTCTTATTCATAAGTTATCACACTCTTTACATCAAAGTTAAAGTTCTCAATTTTTGGAACAAATTTTAAATCAATTAATACTAAATTTCCTATAACATTATAACCAGCCATTTCAGCTAGCTCATTAGTTGCTTTTAGTGTACCACCTGATGCTAATACATCATCAACAATAACCGCTTTTCCACCGCTACTCTTTTGCATTTCTAATGTCGCACTTCCATATTCGAGATCATAGCTCATTGATACTTTTGTTCCTGGCGTCTTACCCTCTTTTCTTGCACACACAACGCCGCCACCATAATTTGCTGCTAATACTGAAGCGAATAGAAATCCTCTTGAATCTATACCAATCCAATAATTAGGTAAATTGTCGTCAAAGTGTTCACCCATATCACTAATAGCTGATTTAAATGTTATATAATCTGCTAATAGCGGTGAAATGTCTTTAAAATTAACTCCCTCTATTGGAAAGTTTGGATGTTCTGTTATAAAATCTTTATATGGATATGACATTTATTAACTCCTTTTCATATGTCTTTAACGATTTGATGTTAAACTTAAATATATCATATTCCATCTCGCCAAGTTCACCGCTATCCATTAGCATCTCTGACATATTAACGATTATTTGAAAGTTCTGCGGGGTGAGCTTTTCAGCATCGAAACTAACCACTATATCATTGATTGGTTTTGTATTATGTGAATGTAATTTATAACTTATATTAAAATCAGTATTTGGTTGTTCTTCATCAATATATTGATTGACAAGATTATCGGCAATAACTAACTTATGTCCTACCCAATCACCATACATATCAGAACACCAAGGCTCTAATTCCTTCAGCATATTGCTATCACAATGCTCTATTACAAATCCTATGTCATATTTAGATGGTATGATTGGTTTAAGATAAGCATCGTGCTTTACCATATGTCCCCATTTACGAATGAAATTACGAGTGCTTCGTAGATTCTGAGCCAACCATTCTGAACTCTCTCTATTTTTCATAAAGACTTGACCAGCAGGATTTCTCATAGCTCCATCCTTAAATCTACTACCTCTACAAGTCATATGATATACAAAACCTTGCCAAGTCTGTATTGTCTTATAACCAGCCAATACAAACCTATTGAATATATCCGAATCTTCTTTACTCTGTGGAGCATATAATGGATCATGTCCACCAACTGCTAAGAAGTCATCTTTGTATATAGCCCACGGAGCAAAGATACCTTGTGTATATTTTTCTGTTCTTTCCTCATTCAACCACGCCATTAACCCTTGTTCATCAAACTCTTCAGTTTCTATTCCAAAGTCTTTTAATACCTTTTCAGGACCATCGGGATGTAGTGGTGGTTCTATTCTAGTAGCAGATACAACACTACCTCTCATAAGCTTTTCTAATACAGCCTCATCCATACCTGGACAAGCATACATATCAGCGTGATATATCATTACAATATCATTTGTAGCCATATCGACTAACGTATCAT
>Ga0209482_1001823_pt1 | contig 13965 bp, 10 predicted proteins | sample CoawatmetaG10DNA_FD_187512 | JGI IMG/M metagenome (GOLD analysis project Ga0209482, IMG submission 187512) | Marine microbial communities from the West Antarctic Peninsula - Coastal water metaG104-DNA (SPAdes) (version 2) | ecosystem: Environmental > Aquatic > Marine > Coastal ...
AGCCCAATGAAATATATAACCTAGGGTCACAATCACATGTTGCTGTGTCATTTGAGTCTCCAGAATATACAGCAGATATAGTGGGAATGGGAACATTGCGTGTGCTTGAGGCTATTAGAATATCAGGATTAAAGGATACCACTCGTTACTATCAGGCCTCTACTTCAGAGTTATTTGGTAATGCTGAAGAATCTCCCCAAAAAGAAACTACCCCATTTTATCCACGCTCTCCTTATTCAGCAGCAAAGCTATATGCTTATTGGATTACAGTAAATTATCGTGAGGCTTATGGTATGTATGCTTGTAATGGAATTTTATTTAATCATGAGTCTCCTGTACGTGGTGAAACTTTTGTAACTAGAAAAATTACTCGTGCTCTAGCTCGTATTTCGATAGGTTTACAAGAAGTGTTGTACCTTGGTAATTTGAATTCTAAGCGAGATTGGGGGCATGCTAAGGACTATGTTGAAGCTCAATGGCTAATGCTTCAACAAGAAGCCCCAGATGATTTTTGCATAGCCACTGGAATACAGTATTCTGTTCGTGATTTTGTAAACTTTGCCTATGCTTATTTAGGCAAGAAAGTCTGCTGGGAGGGTGAGGGTATTAATGAAAAAGGTTTTGACTCTGAAACTAATAAACTAATAGTCTCAGTTGATCCAAAATATTTTAGACCAACAGAGGTAGATAATTTGCTTGGTGATCCGAAAAAAGTAAAAGATATGTTAGGTTGGGAGCCAAAAATTACGTTTGAAGAGATGGTTGATGAGATGATGGAAAATGATATTAATATCGCAAAGCGTGATGCCTTAGTAAAGGTTCATGGCTTTAAAGTTTCTAATTTTCACGAGTAACTATTCCAGATGAATCTTAATGATAAAGTCTATATTGCAGGCCATAAAGGGCTTGTAGGCTCGGCAATTCATAGACAGTTAAAGGCAAGAGGATTTTCTAATTGTATTATGCTCTCGCATAAAGAACTTGACTTAACTAATCAATCAAAAGTTAATGATTTTTTTAGAGAAATAAAGCCAGACTTTGTTATTCTTGCTGCAGCAAAAGTAGGTGGAATATTTGCTAATAAAACTTATCCGGTAGATTTTATCTATCAAAATATTATGATTCAAGCTAATATCATTAATGCAGCATTTGAACATAATGTTAAAAGACTGTTGTTTCTAGGAAGCAGTTGCATTTATCCTAGAGATGCACATCAACCTATTGAGGAAGCAGCACTTCTTTCAGGATTTCTAGAGCCAACTAATGAGCCTTATGCCATAGCTAAAATAGCTGGTATTAAGATGTGTGAGTCATATAATCTTCAATATGGAACTGATTTTAGGTCAGTAATGCCTACTAATCTTTATGGTATTAATGATAATTTTCATCCTGAAAATTCACATGTTATTGCCGGCCTTATGCAAAGGTTCCACAAGGCAAAATTAAATGATGATAAAGAAGTAAAGGTATGGGGGTCCGGAAAAGCAGAGCGTGAATTTTTATATGTTGATGATATGGCAGAAGCATCATTATTTCTATTAGAACTTGATAAAGTATCTTATCAAGCTAAAACTAATGCAGGCTTATCACATGTTAATGTTGGAACAGGTGAAAGTATTTCCATCAATAAATTAGCAGAAATTATGAAAGAAATTATAGGGTATGAAGGTAAGCTAATTTTTGATAACACTATGCCAGATGGTGTATCTAAAAAATTACTTAATGTGAGTAAATTAAAAAGTTTCGGTTGGAATTTTAACGTAAGTTTGAAAGAAGGCTTACGTTTAACTTACGAATGGTATAGGACTCAAAATCATGATTAAGACTAAAAATATATGTTTAATTGGCCTTGGTTATGTTGGACTCCCCTTGGCAGTAGAATTTGGCAAAAAACGACAGGTTGTTGGTTTTGATATTAATAATGATAGAGTTAATGCACTTCAAAGTGGTTTTGATTCAACTCTTGAAACAACTTCTGAAGAGTTAGCAGAGGCTATTTATTTAAGTTATACGAATCAAGTGAAAGATATTCAAGATTGTGAAATCTATATTGTTACTGTTCCAACACCTATTGATGAACTTAAAAAACCCGACTTAACTTATTTAGAAAAATCTAGTGAGATGATAGGAACGATTCTCAAAAAAGGTGACATTATTATTTATGAATCAACAGTCTATCCTGGTGCAACTGAAGAGATATGTGTTCCAATTCTTGAAAAAAAATCAGGCTTAAGATTCAATAAAGATTTTTACTGCGGCTACTCGCCAGAGCGAATAAATCCTGGGGATAAAGAGCATAGATTAACAAATATTAAAAAAATAACGTCAGGCTCAACTCCTCAAATAGCGACTGAAATTGATGAACTTTATAAACAAATAATTGTTGCTGGTACATTTAAGGTAGATAATATAAAAATAGCTGAAGCCGCAAAAGTCATTGAAAATACTCAGCGGGATGTAAATATTGCACTTATTAATGAACTAGCTTTAATATTTAATAAATTAGATATTGATACAGAGTCAGTCCTAGAAGCTGCAGGCACAAAGTGGAATTTTTTACCATTTAAGCCTGGACTAGTCGGTGGTCATTGTATTGGAGTAGATCCTTATTATTTAACACATAAAGCTATTGAGGTAGGATATCATCCTGAAATGATTCTTGCAGGTCGAAGGCTTAATGATAATATGGGAATTCATATAACTGGCCAAGTTTCTCAGTTAATGACCAAAAAAAATATTCATATTATCGATTCAAAAATTTTGATTATGGGTCTTACATTTAAAGAGAATTGTCCAGATATCCGTAACACACGTGTTGTTGATTTAATTAAAGAATTTGAATCTCTTAAATGCAATGTTGATGTTTATGATCCTTGGGTTGTTAAAGAGGAGGCTTTAAATGAATATGGAATAATGCCAATAAATCAACCTGCTAAAAATAAATATGATGCTATTTTATTAGCTGTAGCTCATGATGAATTTAAGGCTTTATCCTTAGAGCAAATTAAAGTTTATGGAAAAGATACCCATGTTATCTATGATATTAAGTATCTATTAAGGGTAAATGAGTCAGATGGAAGATTATAAATGAGTAAATTATTAATTAAACTCAAGATAGAATCAAAAAAATTACGAAGGCATAAATAAAATATTCAACTAGTATGCGATATTTTTTATCATAGTGAGAGTTTCGATTGTTTTTTAAAAAAAATAAACTGAGTGTATTCATAATTTTTCTATTTATTTGTATTTTATTTGGATTGAATAAGACTACATCGCAGCGCTTTGGAATTGATTATGTCGTTTCAGAGTATGAAATTCCACTCTACCTTAAGTTATATAATTTTTATGGACGACATCTTAATTATAAATTTATAGTAAATAATATAACTAAAAACAGTGATAGTGATATAGAAAAAGTTTTTGATATCTCTATATGGTTAAGCAATAACATAAAAAAAATACCAAAAGGTGTTGAGGTCATTGATAGCCATCCCTTAACAATTATAGATAGACGTTTAGGTACAAAAGACCAATTTGCAGACTTACTATCTGTGATGCTAGTTTATTCAGGAATTAACTCTTTTAATTTTGTAAATAATGAAAATGCATTTACTTTTTTTATGCTTAATGATTTTTGGTCAGTAATTGACCCATATTATGGAATAATCTTTTTAAATACAAAAGGCCAAATGGCCTCGATACAAGAACTTAAGGATGAAGATTGGGAGTTATTTACATTGGGACTTCAACCTATTAATACGCAAAATTTTAAGAGTGTTTTTTATAATAATTTTGATAATATAACGCAGGTGAAAGAACATTATATGAATATATTCTTCCAAATGCCATCACAGGAAAAGATAAATAGGACCAATAGTTTTGATTTAGGAGGTAGGTCAAATACTCAAAGTCCATTAGGTAGATTAAAATATATATTAAGGAGCCTACAATATGAAATTTTTTCTTAAGACTCTTAAGAGCTATTGTAATATGCTTGAAGTGCTAATTGTTGGAATACCAAAATGACTAAATATGAAAAATTACAAAATTATTTAACAAATAATCAAAGCACTTGGTTAATAACAGGTGTTGCAGGCTTTATTGGCTCTAATCTATTAGAAAAGCTACTTATTCTTAATCAAAAAGTTGTTGGATTAGATAATTTTGATACTGGATTTCAGCATAATATTGACCAGGCAATAGAAGATGCAGAGAGTTTCACAGGTAAAGTATTAAGATCTAATTTTACTTTTATAAATGGTGATATAAGGAATTTAAAAGATTGTAAAAAGGCTTGTTTTGGAGTGGATTATGTATTACACCAAGCCGCTCTAGGGTCGGTTCCAAGATCTATTGAGGACCCAATAAATACTAATAGAGCAAATATTGATGGTTTTTTAAATATGATTGTTGTATGCAAAGATGCAGATATAAAAAGATTTGTTTATGCAGCTTCAAGTTCTACATATGGTGATCATCCTGACCTTCCAAAAGTTGAAGACAAAATTGGAAATCCATTAAGTCCATATGCTGTTACAAAACTTGTTAATGAGCTTTATGCAAAAGTATTTTCAAAAACTTATGGTTTTAAAGCAATAGGCTTAAGGTATTTTAATATTTTTGGGAAAAGACAAAATCCAAATGGTTCATATGCAGCAGTAATCCCAAAATGGGCTTCAGCAATTATTAATAGGGAAGATATTTTTATAAATGGTGATGGAGAAACAAGTAGAGATTTTTGTTACATAGATAATGCTGTCCAAATGAATTTACTTGCAGCTACCTCTGAGGATGAAATCTCTACAGACCAGGTTTATAATGTTGCACTTAATGATCGAACAAGTTTAAACAAACTCTATCAAATGATTGAGACTGGAATAGTGCAAAGAACTGAGGGATTAAAAAAGAAAAGTCCAATTTATAGAGATTTTCGTTCTGGTGATGTATTACATTCTCAAGCGAATATTTCAAAGGCTAAAGATTTACTAGGCTATCATCCTGAGTACAAAATATCTGATGGTATGGAAGAGGTACTTAACTGGTATATAAAGAATTTATCTTAAAACTTAAATTATTAAGCACTTAAATATAAAATGCGTATCTTTAAAATTAAATTTATTTTTAATAATACATAGGTGAAAAAATTGAATAATGTTGATGATAATGTAGTTAAGGGTTTTGGAGAAGAGTGGAGTTCTTATAATCAATCTTCACTTAAAGAAAAAGAAGCAAAAGATTTATTTAAAAGGTACTTCAATATTTTTCCTAGCAATTTTCTAAAGATTGATAAAATCGGAATTGATATTGGATGTGGATCTGGTCGATGGGCCAAACATATTGCCCCTTTAGTTAAAGAGATTCATTGTGTTGATGCAAGTAATCAAGCTTTAAATGTTGCTAGAAAAAACTTAGAGAGCTTTGATAATTGTATATTTACTCATACAACAACTGATACTCTTATGTCTTTAGATAAAAAATTTGATTTTGGATATTCACTTGGAGTACTTCATCATATACCAGACACTAGAAGGGCGCTAATTGATTGTGTCTCAATATTAAAAAAAGGCGCACCTTTTTTACTCTATCTGTATTTTGCTTTTGATAATAAACCCCTTTGGTATAGATTGATTTGGAAGATCAGTGATCCAATTAGGTTTGTCCTATCTAGATCTAACTTCCCTGTTAGAAAGTTTATTAGTTCATTGATTGCAGTTCTTATTTATTTGCCATTTTCTAGATTAGCGCTAATTGTTGATAAGCTTGGTATACGCTCAGATAATATCCCTTTATCTACTTATAAAAATACCTCGTTTTATACAATGAGAACTGACGCTCTAGATAGATTTGGCACAAGATTAGAACAACGATTTACAAAGAAAGAAATTCATTCAATGATGATTGATGCAGGCTTAATAAATATTGAATTTTCCAATGAGATACCCTATTGGACTGCAATAGGTTTTAAGAAGTAATTAAATTATGAAGATACTCTTTTTAACTAAATATGATTCTCTGGCTGCTAGCTCTCGATTAAGAGCTTATCAATTTAAGCAACAATTGGATCCTTTAAAATTCGAAGTTGAAGTTAAGCCGCTATTTACTAGATATTATTTACAAAACAAGTTTAATAATAAACATATTAGTTTATTCTATTTGGTTTTTCTTTTTTTAAAAAGAATACTTTCTTTAGTTGCTGTAAAAAATTATGATGTAATTGTAATTCATATTGAACTATTTCCATTTTTGCCAGCTATATTTGAAAGGCTTTTATTTTTTAGTGGAAAGAAGATATATTTTGATTATGATGATGCTGTTTATCATAACTATGATATGTCGAAAAATGTCTTTGTAAGATTATTTTTAGCTTCAAAGATTAAGTTTTTAATGAAAAGATCAGATGGAGTAATTGCAGGAAATAAATATACTGAAGCTTATGCTAAAAAAGCTGGCGCAATTAATATATTAACACTTCCAACAGTCATAGATATTCATGAATATGAAGATAAATATCCATCTTATGTTCCAAAAAAAAGATTCACAGTTGGTTGGGTAGGCTCACCTTCAACAGCAAAGTACTTAGAGATGGTAAGACTACCTTTAGAAAAACTTGGAAAAATCACACCTGTTACATTGTATTTAGTAGGAGCTAGGCAAAATTTAAATTTTATAATAAAAAATGTAGAAATTATTTCTATTGAGTGGTCCCAAGAAAATGAACAGAAAGCTCTTAGAGAGTTTGACGTTGGTATTATGCCTCTTTTTGACGAGCCATGGGAGAAGGGGAAGTGTGCGTTTAAGTTGATTCAATATATGGCTTCTTTCTTACCAGTTGTTTCAAGTAATGTTGGCATGAATGCCGAAATTATTAAGAATCGAAAAAATGGACTTCTAGCATCAAATTCAGATGAATGGTTTGATGCACTATATAAAATTTATCAAGATCCTGACATTAGAAAAGCCATGGGCAGGAATGGCAGGAAACTTGTAGAAACTGATTTTACAATACAAAGCAGACTAGCTGATTTTGAGCATTTTATTAATCCAGCAGAAACTATTTCATTAGACCAAGGACTTCAAAATTTAGCACCTTTGAATTCATATTCTATTGTTACAATAGGTTTAAATTGTGCTTTAACCATTGCTAGAACAATCGATTCTGTGCTATTACAAGAAATTTTGCCAATGCAATATATATTTGTAATGGGTGATTCACAAGATGATTCTAATAATATTGTTATGTCTTATAAGTCGCATATTGTAGAAAAAGGAATTGATTTTATTTTATTAGATGAGGTTAAAGGCTCATTTGCAGCAATACCATCAGCATGGAATCGTGGGATTGAAATGGTGAACAGTGATATCGTGGCAATATTAAATTCTGATGATTATTATCCGTCTAGTAAAACAATGCCTAATGTTCTGTATAATTTTCAATTGAATCCAGATTGTTTAATAGTATCTGGAAGGATAAATCATCCAAATTCAAGTGCATTAAGTATTGGTATGAATAATCTAAGAGAGCGAGCTATCGGTGCTATCGGCCATAAAATACTGTTTCCTTATTTGAATCCATATAATCATCCAGCTACTTTTATAGCAAAAAAACTTTATAAGAAAATTGGCTTATATAACACTAATTACATTGTTTCCGCAGATTATGAACTATTATATCGTGCATACTCATTAGGTTATAAATCTTCTATGAATAATGAGGTATTAGTTTCAATGGAGCCTGGCGGGTTTGCTTCTCAGAATAAGAAAATTGGAAGAAAAGAGGCCTATAAAATTGCTAATAGCTATACAAAATTAAATTTACTTCCTGCTCTGGCTTTTATTTTAAGACTCATTCTAAGGAAATAATATGTCACAAAGCCCTCCAGTAAAAATAATCTATGCAAACTTAAAAAAGCTCTGGAATCATTTACGCCCAAAAAGAAGATTTCAAGCTTCTTTAATACTAATCTTAATGGTAATTGTCTCTTTAATGGAGATTGTTAGTATCGGAGCAGTTTTGCCGTTCTTAGGTGTTTTGACAAATCCAGAGTTAGTTTTTGAAAATCAATACTCCCAGAAAATTATTAGTTTACTAGGCATTAGTTCGCCAAGTCAATTATTACTCCCAATAACATCTTTATTTATTAGTGTCACAATTATTTCTGCTACTTTAAGAATATGCCTATTATTTTTAATAACAAGACTGGCATTTAATACTGGAAGTGATATTAGCGTTGATATTTATCGGAAAACTCTATATCAGAATTATATGGTACATATTTCTAGAAATAGTAGTGAGGTTATAAGCGGTATTTTTTCGAAAACTAATGAAATTATTTATAATATTATAAATGCATCGTTAAATCTTATTAGTTCAGTAATTCTAATTATGGGAATTGTTGCTGCAATTTTTATAGTAGATACAGAGATAGCAATTTACTCCATAGGCAGTTTTTCTTTAATGTATTTAGGAATTATTACATTTACCAAAAATATACTAAGTATTAATAGTAAGAAAATTGCTATTGCGTCTCCTAATATACTAAAAGCACTGCAAGAAGGGCTTGGAGGTATTCGTGATGTTTTAATTGATGGCACACAGGAGGCTTATTCTGATATTTATCGTAAAGCAGATGTTCAGCTTCGAAAGGCTACAGGAGTTAATCAATTTTTGGGCGCTTCCCCTAGATTTTTAATAGAAGCAATTGGAATGATTCTTATTGTGCTTTTAGCTTATTTTATAAGTCAGAGATCCTCAGGAGTTTCTGGAGCTATTCCACTTTTAGGAGCCCTAGCGCTTGGAGCTCAGCGCCTATTACCAGCTTCTCAAGCGGCATTTAATTCTGTAGCACTAATTCTAGGATCTCATAATTCATTTGAAGATGTTTTAGTGTTGCTTGATCAAGAAATTCCAGCTTATGCATTTAAAGGGAAACCTGAGTATATTCCATTCAATAATGATATTGAATTAAGAAATATTAGTTTTAGCTATTCTGATGATTCACTATCAGTTATTCAAGATTTAAATATTAAGATCAATAAAGGTTCTATTATTGGCTTTGTAGGAGAGACAGGTTGTGGAAAGAGTACTCTACTAGATATTTTAATGGGACTTTTGATTCCTACTAAAGGAAAGTTATTAATTGATGGATATCAGATTGATAAAGAAATAGATTATAGAAAATGGCAAAGACATATCGCCCATGTTCCCCAATTTATCTATCTTTCAGATGGCACTATTGCTGATAATATTGTTTTGGGTGCTACTGATCAAGAAATTGACCATAATAGATTAAGAAAAGCCGTTTCACAGGCAAGCCTTCTGAACCTAATTGAAAGTTGGCCGGATAAATTTGATACAATAGTTGGTGAAAATGGAGTTAAGTTATCAGGTGGACAAAGGCAACGAATAGGTATTGCAAGAGCGCTATATAAAAATGCTAATGTTCTTATTCTTGATGAAGCTACAAGCGCATTAGATAATAAAACTGAAAAAGATATAATGAATTCAATTTCAAATATAGACAGAGATATTACAATTCTAATTATTGCGCATAGAATTTCAACACTCAATCAATGTGACCAAATAATTGAACTTAATTCTAAAAAAGAAGTAAAAACATATGCATATGAGGATTTTATAAATAAAAAGTAAGAAGTAAAAAATATTCAGAATTTTTAAAATAATAAGCTAAAAAAGTAGATGTAATTTATGAATAATAATATATTTCAAACTCCAATTTCATTGCATGTTTTTAATAGACCAGAAGTAACTAAGAAATTATTTGATGTAATAAAAATAATCAAACCTCAAATTTTATTTATTACTGCAGATGGCCCAAGAGATAGCAACCCTAATGATATAAAAAACTGCAAACAAGTAAGGGCTATTTTTAATTCAATTGACTGGGATTGTGAGTTACATAAGAACTTTTCTGAAATTAATAAAGGTGCATTTAGGTCGACATCAGAAGGCATCACATGGGTTTTTACTCATGTAGATAGGGCTATAATTTTGGAGGATGACTGTATTCCAGATAATTCATTTTTTACTTACTGCCATGAACTATTGAATTATTATGAGAATGATAAAAGAATTGCCTTGATATCAGGTAATAATTTCCAACTAAACAAAAATCAAACTGAGGATAGTTATTATTTTTCAAGATATACTCATATTTGGGGGTGGGCAACCTGGAAAAGAACATGGGAGCAAGTTGACTTTTCAATGAAAGATTGGCCTGAATATAAAAAAACAAATGGACTTAAAAGTTTATTTTCTAATAAAAAAGCAATAAATTATTGGTCTGACATATTTCAGGACATGTACGATAAAAAAAGTGAGCCACACTGGGATTTTTTACTTTCACTATCATCATATATGAATAATACATTGACAATTATCCCTAATAAAAATTTAGTATCAAATATTGGCTTTGGTCCTTCTGCTAATATTACAACTAAAAAAACTAAATTCCATTCTTTAAAGCCTGAGATGATGTCTTTTCCACTTCAGCACCCTAAGTTTGTAAGTAGCTTTATAAATGCTGATAACTTTACAGAAAAAACGAGATTTAGTGGTACAAGTAGTTTTTTAAAGAATAAAGCACGTAAATATATGCCATTTCATGTTTGGAATTTTTTGAAAAATTTAAGAGATTTTTTGTTAAAGGTTAATTAAAAATAATAGTTATTTTGAATCATTAGTTATATAATCGAGTCATGATAAGTTGCCCGGGATACTTGCTTGTATTCTGTTGCAATTAATAAAATCGCTAACATTTCCTTATTTTGGGTCATTTTCTTTAGTCCAATAAGACATACAAGGTATCTTAGAGCTATCACAGTGGTGTGCGTATTTTTTAGCAATATCATGAATCTCCATAAGAAGTCCATTATTTAAAGTAGTTGGCTTCAATCCTAAATCAAGAAAACAGTTATTCTCAACATATAACTCGTTATTGGAATCTTCTTTTCTAGGATTTTTAATATAATTGATGCCAACAGAAGTCATTTTTGATATTAAAACTGCAAGATCCTTAATGGTATGCGTCTCAGTCATTTGATTAAATATTTTAACTTTTTCACCTTTTATAGGTGGATTAATTAATGCAATTTCTATACACTTTATAGTATCTTTAATATGAATAAAAGCCCTAGTTTGTCCGCCAGTCCCATGAACTGTTAAAGGAAAGTTAATTGCTGCTTGCATTAAGAATCTATTAAGAACAGTGCCATAATCACCATCATAATCGAACCTATTAATTAAACGCTCATCCAATTCGGTTTCAGTCGTCTGTGTTCCCCAAACAATACCTTGATGAAGATCTGTGACCCTTATATTATCATTTTGATTATAAAAGGAAAACATTAAAGCGTCTTGGGTTTTTGTCATATGATAAATACTTCCAGGATTTGCTGGATATAGAATTTCTTGCTCAATATCATCTCCATTTTCAGTCGGGATATTGATTTTTAGGTATCCTTCTGGTATTTTCATACCAGAAGTTCCATATCCATATACGCCCATAGTACCCAAATGGACAACATGAATATCTAACTCAGATTCAACAATAGCAGCTAACAAATTATTTGTTGCATTTAAATTGTTATTTACTGTGTATCTTTTACCATGAGACCCTTTCATAGAATATGGAGCAGCTCTTTGCTCAGCAAAGTGAATAATAGCATCAGGCTTTTCAACAGTAATCAAATTTAATAACTTACTGTAATTAGTTGCGACATCAATATTTTCAAACTTTATACTTCTACCACTTATCTCTTTCCATGCATTGAGTCTTTTTCCAATATCGGAAATGGGGGTCAAAGAGCTAACCTTCAATTCAATGTCAATCTTTCTGCGAGATAGATTATCAACAATTATGACCTCATTACCCCTATTGGATAAGTAAAGTGATGTTGGCCAACCACAAAAACCATCTCCTCCTAATACTATAACCTTCATACTTTTCCTCAGTGAATTTTTTTAAATTAATAGTAAATCTTTTTGATTTTTTTTTAACAGCTGATTCAATCAAATTAAATCAAATAGATAAGCACCAATTTGTTTGTTTTACAGTAACTAAAAACTTCTTTCATTATTTTAAATCATGATCACAATATTAAACTAATTACTAAAAAATTAATAAATACAAAGTATAGCCAAAACTAATTAAATTTCATAAAATCAAAAAGCTATAACTTAGCTAGCAATAACTTACGGATATGTAAAAAATTTAGGTTTAGAAATTTTGCACAAAAAAGCTCTTAATCTATCTAATCATTCTTAAGTAAATATCTGTTAATGCACTTAGCTATAACTTCAGCTACTTTCTTAGAGCCATTTTCATTAAAATGAATATCATCAAAGAAAAATTCAGTGCTCGGTTCAATCTCTGAGGCCAAGTCACAAAAGTATAGTTCATTGGTTTTTGTGAAATTTTTAAGCCACTCGTTATAAAAAGAAGAAATTTGAATAAGACTTTGAAGGTCCAAAGTGTATGCTTCGTTAGGTGGCGTCATCCATAGTCTAATTCTTAGCTCATCGGTGATAGTTTGTGAATAAGCTGATGGTTGTGATATAAACATGCATTGATAGCTATTTGAATTACATCGATATGCTATTTTATTCATCACGTCTTCGTATTCATCGTTGACTTTATTAAAATTCAGTGTTCTTATGTCAGCTTTTGACAGACTATTATTTTGATTTGAGTAATAATCGCCTTTTTCTCTTCTAACATCATTACTTGTAAATTCTACTTTTGAGATTAAGAAATTTTTTACAATATTGAGACTTACGTAGAACGGTGTTGTAGTCATATTTTTCCGAATACCTTTATGAAGATATGATTGAATACCGTTATGAAGATATGACTTGATATGGTAATTCCAATCATTTCCTCCTACTAAGAACAAATATAAGTCTGGGTTAAGAGTTTCTGTTTTTTGCATTGTTGAGAGATGATTTGGTGCACGGAGACCCGAAAGTCCAGTGTTTATTGTTTCAACAAATTCACGTGATTCTTTCTTCACCAAGCCTTCTAATCTTGCAGTCCATGTCTCTTGGTTATCAATATAGATTTCTTCTGTAGTGCTTCCACCAATAGCAAATATTCTGAAACTGCTGGGATCTTCATAATTTACTTTTTTACTAGTCCTAAATCCCCTACTATCGGTTGATATTGAATTGACTCCATTGAATCCAGGCATCACTTCACCAACAACTTCTACATATTGATATAAATTTGGCGGCAGTGTTTTATAATTTGGGGAATAAAGTAGATTGGCGAACATTAAAAGTATAACCGTGTTGAGAAAAACAGAAGTTCTGAGATATGCCAATAGAAGAATTACTAAAAATACTGCTTGATAACCTATGAAAAAGATACCGACCTTAGATTTTAGGTCCATCGGAGTGTATTGGATGAGTATGTATTCAAAAGCGATAAATATCACTATGAATAATAATCTAATCCATCTCATACTTCTCCTTATAATTCTCAACTAAAGAGTCATCCTGCTGCTTTTTTCTCAGTATACAGTTGCCAACTACTAAAAAATCTAATTCAGTGCCCATAAAGCACTTAAAAGCATCTTTCGGTCTACAAACAATAGGTTCACCTCTAACATTAAATGAGGTGTTTACCACTACTGAACAATCTGTCTTTTCTTTAAATTTAGTAATTAAAGCGTGATATTTTGGATTAGTCTGTTTGTGTACTGTTTGTATTCTTGCAGAATAATCAACATGGGTGACTGCCGGGATACTTGAACGTTTGATATTGAGTTTATCGATACCAAACAAAGATTCTTCTTCTGTAGTCATCTTTATACGTTTATCTTTTCTAACATCACCAACTAAAAGCATATACGGACTGTCATAATCAAGTTCAAACCAATCAGTTATATCCTCTCTTAATACAGACGGTGCAAATGGTCTAAAACTCTCACGATATTTAACTTTAA
>Ga0209482_1001824_pt1 | contig 13962 bp, 25 predicted proteins | sample CoawatmetaG10DNA_FD_187512 | JGI IMG/M metagenome (GOLD analysis project Ga0209482, IMG submission 187512) | Marine microbial communities from the West Antarctic Peninsula - Coastal water metaG104-DNA (SPAdes) (version 2) | ecosystem: Environmental > Aquatic > Marine > Coastal ...
GCATAGGTTTGCGGTAGAGATTTGACCCGCCCCCCGTCATTTGACCATCGGGTGCCTTGGGTCGATCGGCCATCCATCGTCACCGATCTGGGTGTCATATCCCAGCGCCTCGCCGCTCTGGATGTCGCCTGAGTGACACGGCCAGCAAACAGATTGCAGATTGTTCAAGTCATAGAACAAATCGAGGTCGCCTTTGTGCGGCTGCAAATGGTGAACGACTGCACTGTTGCGCCACCGCCGACCTGACGTCAGCATCTTGCCGCAGCCTCTGTGCTGACATCTGTAACAGTCGCGGGTCAGTGCGAGCTTGCGCAAATGCTTCCAAGTCTTTGTGTAGTATAAGCGCCTGTACTCAACTGCGCCATCTGATCGTTGATCAGTCATGCAAGTCCAAATGTGACTATTGCTATTATATATTGCACTTGCACATCTGCTGCGCTGTGTCAATCAATAAAAAACTCGCGCTGCTAATTAAAACAACGCGAGAAGGTAGGGGAGAAGTAACATGAACTCAATGATTACTACATATAGACTTGCATGTCAAATTTTAGCAATATGTTGCGCGGCTGCATGATTTATGATAATCCAATTGCGACGGTGGTATCAATTTTAACATTGACCTGCGCTAGTTCGACGTTATCTAACTTCCCGACATGCCACCGTCACGATATTCTCAACACTCGCGCCAACACATCCAACGCCATTCGCAGCTTTTCAATACCCATGCGACTTGGCAGGCGAAACCGCTTGGCCCAGGCACTTGCACTCTCACACTCAACACACACAGCACGCGCGACGCTGGACAACTCCCGTCCCATTTCGCGTTGCAGCGCAATGAAGTCGGCATAGGCATATTCATTCAAACCTGATCCGCCACCACCGCCATCAACGATAACCCTATCATAGCTAGACGTTATATTTTGCGCCGCTTTGGTTTTATGCCACAATACGAACAGGTGATGCCCGGCGCGATATTGTTGCTCTGTGATAATGCCACGATCTTTGTAGCGATCCAATGGCGTTTGGCGTGAGATATAAACCCGCTTTTGCGCACCTGCACGACCGCCGTCTACCGTTTCAAACTTTATGCCGTCAGCCTGTGCTAGTGCCTCTGATGTGCCGTGATCTGCGCGATCTTGCCTCACGTTCAAAGATTTGTTCTTTTTCTTTTTCTTGACCATTTTTATCCTTGTGAATAATCGCGCTTGTGAGGCTTGATGTCGTTTGATCCTGTAAACGATATGCCATCAGGCACAGTTGGCCCTGTAGCGGCCTTGTCAGGCTCTGTGACGGCCAGTTGCGCGCCGAGCGCCGCATAGCCTGCAATGTCGGTCCACGAATCGACGTGATCTGGGCTTTCCTGCAAGCGGGCAATTTTTACTTGGATCATAACAATCGCCATGTCGCTGGCAGTTAATTTGCCGTCAGCTTTTTTAATAATCGGATTTACCAAATCAGCCATGCGCTGAAAGCTGGCCTGCGCATCGCCATAGTCAGTGGCGCGCTGACCGTGAACCAAACTGATCGCGCGCTCTAATATGTCCAGCGCCTTCATTTTGTCACCGCTTGATAAACCCAGACGTCGTTTTTTTCGCCAAAGCCCACCCGGTACATAATCCCATTTTGCTCACGCAGTCCTTTTGCGTGGCGTATGTCCTTGACCGTGACAATGCCATTGGCGCGATCAACAGTTGTGCGAACAGTCATAAATAATTTTTCAACTAGATTTGCCGTGTGCAGCGATTTCATCCGGTTTGCCGCTTGATTCGTCGAGATCGCCATTTTGTTTGCGAGGTACTTTGCCGTTGACGGACCCGCCTTGCGCAATTCGTTGAGCATGGTGATCGCGCTGTCATCAACCGTCGCTGCAACATATGCCCGATCGCAAGGCAGAATTGGTCGCCGCCCTTGCTTTGCCTGACTGCGTTCAAATTCCAGCCGTATAGCGCCGACCTCTGCTTCTTGTTCTGATGTCATTTAGCCTGCTCCTTAGTGATCATTTCGCCTGCTCCTTTTCGATTTCTGCTTTTCTGAAAATGATTGCCGCACGCTGATCGTCCTGCCATTTGGTCATGTCAGGGTTGCGCAGAGTTTTGCGACGATTGGCTATACCGCCCAACTCGTCATTGATTGGCACAGATCCTAAGAACGCCTCGAATACATCGGGCTTGAGATCAGCCGCGTCAGGCGCAAACTTTCGCTTAGAAGAAAGATCAACCGAGAAGCCATCACGCATAGAAACGGTCGCATCAAAACCATGCTGAGACAGTATGAATTTTATACCTTCGACCACACTCATAGTGGGGTCATCCCCGCCCAAGTGGGGGTGCAAACCCTTATGGGGGTGTGGGGGTGGTGTGTACACATAGTTTGGAGGGGGTTTGCAATAGGTTTGCAGGGGGTTTGCAGCTTTTTGGGGGGTATAGTGTGCACACCGACTTTGCAAAGGGTTTGCAATAGGTTTGCAGGTACTTTGCAGCGTTTTTGACCTGTTTTATCAGTTTTTGAGAATTTCATGGATTTACCTTCTCAATGTGCTGTCTGTGCCGATTTTTGTTCGTTTCATCGTTGATAATTTTGATCGTTCCCTTGGCTAAAAGTGCCTCCATCGCACGTTTGAAACCTCGTTTTACGACGTCCTCATTGTCGGGCATTTCGCTGAATAATTTCGGCGCAAAGTTGACACCAGCTGATGCGTTGACCCGCCTTCCTTGCTCATTAATTTGCTGTAAAAGTTTCAAAAATACGCGCTCGGCTTTGGCACTTGATGCCATTTTATCCAAGCCAGCTTCGACCTTGTCGGCCTTAAATACGCCGCTATCGTAGGTCATCGTGATTTCTTCGCCTGTGGTTCCATAGTTGTTTTTCTTGACCGACAGTCGGCGTGCCAAGTGGTTTGGCTCATAGCCATCCTCTGTGATCCGCTCTAGGTACAGCCGCGATCTGACCGAATTATTCCAGCCTGTTGATCCGCTGGTGCCTGATCCGCTTGACATGCCTGACAGTGATGGATGCGCCAACAATACGACCGCGCATTGAAACTGAATTGCCAACCCGCGCAACATGCCGACGAATTGGCGCGCCAATGCCCGGTCGTTTTCGTTCGCTCCAAATAGGTCGGCCAGCGTATCAAACACGACCAGCTTTGGCCGCTCAGCTTCAATCTTGTCGCGTATTTCAAAAAATAGCGGCGTTGGTTGCAGTGTTTTTGTCTTTGGGTTTTCGATCGCCAACAATGCGTCTTGGCCTGCCAGAGAACAAATGTGCATATTTTTAAGATCCGTAAAACCGATCATGCTGGCCTCGTTAATGTCGTGCAATCTTCGGTGCATTTCGTCAATATCGTCTTCTGCGCCGACATATATTGATGGACCCTGCACAGGTAGCCGACCCAGCCATTTAACGTCCTGTGCAGCCGCTGTGGACACTGCCAGCATCATTGCCAGCAACGACTTGCCGCTGCCGCCATCACCGCCCAACAAAGTTACCGTGTTGTTTGGAATAAAGTTTTCAATTAGCCATTCGCGCGGCTTGATTGGCCTATTTTCGAATAGGTCTGCGCTGGCAAATAATTTGCGTTTTTTTGCGCTTTCTTCGCCTGTGTCGATTGCTCTTAAAGACTGATCAATCTGAGCAAAACTGTGTATTTCGGTCATAATTTGTCCACCATTTCAATTCTGCTACCAATCCACCGCATAACTGGCACAGCCATAGAGTTGCCCATGCTTTTGTATCGTGGCCCATCTGGGCAATTCTCGGCTGGCTTGTTGCGCCACGGGATTTGCGTGTAATTATCGGGGAAACCTTGCAGCCTCTCGCATTCAACTGGCGTGAGCCTTCGCACTGCACTGGCTTGCATAACGCTATCGCCCTGGGCCGCGCTGTTTTGCACGCCGAATGCGATGACGGCTGCGCTTGTCATGCCATCTCGGCCACAAGACAGCCCCTTGTATTCGCGGCTAGACAGCGTGGTGACAGACCCGTCTTGCACGTTACCGATTGGCTGCAAATAACCGCTGCAAGCCTCGTCAGTGCTTAGTCCACCGCCGCCACCGCTTCCAGCGCGTGTTGTAACTGTTTCGGCAGTTTCTTGCCGCGCTTTTTTGCTCGGCGCAGGATGCCCTGACAGGCTTTCGCGCTCAAATAAAACCGCTGCGGCACGTCTCCAGTTTCCAATATGTCCGACAACGAACACACGTCTGCGGCGCTGTGGAACTCCGTAGAATTGAGCGTCAAGCACTCTGTAGGCGAACCCATACCCGCATTTCGCCAGCGCCCCAATGAAGGAGCCAAAATCCCGTCCTCGGTTGCTAGACAAGACGCCGGGGACGTTCTCCCAAACCAGCCACTTGGGGCGATATTGTGCAGCGATGGCAAGATAGGTGAGCATGAGATTTCCGCGAGGGTCATCAAGTCCTTTGCGAAGTCCTGCGACTGAAAAACTTTGGCAGGGGGTTCCTCCGACCAAAAGGTCAATTGATCTGTCATTCGGCCATTCCTTAAACTGTGTCATGTCGCCGTAGTTTGGCGTGTCAGGATAATGATGCGCCAACACCGCGCTGGGGAATTTCTCAATCTCGCTGAACCATTGCGGTTCCCAGCCTAGCGAATGCCAAGCGACGGTTGCCGCCTCAACACCGCTGCATACGCTGCCGAACTTCATGCCGCTTCCCTCGTTTGTATATGTGATTTGAATGCGCGCTTCTTTTGATCGTCGAGCGCGTTGAAGCAAGCCATCAGATAAACTTGCAGTTCGTCAGTTGTGGCATTGCCAGCCCACCAATGTGCGTCACTTTCCAGATCGTCTAAAGTTGGCAATGGCGCGCCGATTTGGCTGTTTGGTATGATTGACCGCGCGACCGCTGCGCGCTGTTCTTTGTCTAGTGATGACATGGCCACAAATGCCAGTGCAGCGCGCTCCTGTGCGCTTAGATGAACGCGCAAGAGCAACTTGACTTGCAGCCAAGCGTGACTGTCGTTGGCAATCAGGGCTAACCCAATGACCTTGGCAATCTTGCGGTGTGCTGCGCTGGCATATTTGCGGATTGATGACATTCTTTAAAACGGGATTTCATCATCCAGATCGTAATCTGGTGTTTGCGCAGGCGCGCTTGCGGTTGATTGATTTGACAGACCGAATGGATCGTCGTTTGGCGGTGTTTCGTTGCGAGTAACTGATCCCGCCACCACCTCAAAATCGTCGCCTGCATCGCCATAGATAGCGTTGACCACTTGCACAGTGTCGACCAGCATTGAAATGCCAACATTTTTATCTGGGTCATATTGCGGCGACACAAGAATACTCAAACTTCCTGTGCTGCCACTCCAAAACCTACGATCTGCCAGCGGTTGCTTGTTACCGTCAATTATTTTAGGTTCTTTATTTGGCTCACCTGTTTTTTTATTTTTTGCATTTCGCTTGGCTGAAAATGTGACTGTGCCGTCATCGTTTTTTTTCATGCCAAAGACTTTAGACAATTTGCCCAGCGTTGAATTGCGCGCTTTGCACTCGTTATAATGCTGCTTGCATTGGTCGGTAATTTCTTTTGCTTGCTCTGCGCTGACCATAAATCCAATTGACCAAACTGCATTTTGCGCACCTGATGCACATGGCACAGATCGGTTTTCAACGCTGTCCCAATGATATGTTTGATCCATCTTGGGATACTGGAACAATACGTCTTTTACCAAAATTTTCTTAAAATCTGACGCCAATTTTCTCTCCTTCATTTAGACATTTAGACTTGCACGGATAGCACAAAAATAATTACAATTCAGCTTGAGTTTGGGGGTTACTTCCGAGAGCCTTCATTCTGAATCTTATTGCTTCAGTGATTTCAGGTCGAATGCCCTCAACAAAACTTTTCCTGAGAACCACATGTTTTCGCGAGGTATTCAAATTCTGAAAACAATAGAAACCCCGCGAAAAATATTCATTTGAATAGAGATATTCATTTGACATAATTCGTGGGTTCGGATGTTCTGCCACATATCTATAAAAATCTAACAGTAATGGGTGCCACCAGTTCATAGGCATGTGGCAAACTTTTTTATAGACATCAAACGCTCTGCCTTGGTCACATCGATCAATAATAATTGACAGCGCGCAAGCAACTTTGATTTGCGTTTTTCCCCAAAGTCTGCCTTTTGGTTTCACGTAATCGTCGATTTCATACAGTAAACTGCCGATGTGTGATTTTTCGAGTGTGGAAGTGTCGTAAGTGCTGGGCTGTTTAAATTCTGGGACTACCCTTAAAATCGTATTCAATGAATTTGCAATAGATCGAGGGATGCCAAGGATGTCGGCGTGACTGCGTTTTCGCCCCATATCTAGCACACGAAAAGTTGACGTGTCTGGCACCGTTGCTACTGTAAAATCAATGTGCATTCCGCTGACAATAACCGCCTCAAGTCGATGCTGGCCGTTAATCAATTCGCCACTATCCGTGACCATTATTGGTTCTGCCGTTAAACTCCATCGACCAAGTTTCATTTCGCGTGCGTAGTTTTTAATTACAACCGTTGATTTGTCTCGGTTGTTGTTGTTAGTTTTCAAAAAAGTTTCAGCCATTGATGGGCTGATTGTCATCGTGGTAAATTTCATGTTGGACCCATTCCTATTTTTATAGACGTATAGACTTGCACATAAATTACAAGATTGTCCACCCATCCCAGCCAGTTTTATAATTGCCGCTACTCTTCGCTTCTTTAATTTGTGCCAGCGCGGCAAACATCAGCGGCCTTGCTGCGTTTATTGTTTGCCAGCTGATCGTATATGCAGCCGTTGCGTGATGCGGTGTATTTTCGACCGCAAATATGCAGAATTTATTGATGTCTACGCCGCACAGGTTGGCGACGTGCATGTAGAAACACGCCTGCACATTGTACAAAAATTTATTGAATGGCCCGTATGGGCTGACCCAATCGCGCGGCGCTGCACTTACGCAGGTTTTCACGTCAATCATGGTTTTCAGCTTTTTGTTAAATGCGTCAGATTTAACCTTGAGTTTAAGACCGCTTTCTTTGCAATCGACGTACATAGATGCCTCGCGGGTCCAACCGTCTCGCTCCCATAGTTGCTGCATGTCTCGGTTATCGTGCAAAGCGTCACGCATGGCGACGGCTTTATCATAGTCGGCCTCAGTCAATAACACCTGATCAGGCTTTAAATTCTGTTCAAGGTTTTTCCACAGATTGCCTCGTCTAGTTTCTGGACCTTTGATAACCAGCGGTTTGTCGTGTTCTAAATATAGCGCGTGAACGGCTGACCCGATCTGCATTGCTGTCGATGGTTTGAAATCATCGTGCCGCCAGTGTGCGACCGTCGATGACAGCACCTTTTTGACGCTAGTGGATCCGATTGCACTGTGCGCGTGATAAGCGTCGTTTGTTTCATGTGTTATCATCGTCATCCTGTATTTCCCCAGTGCCGCCACACGTCTCACACTCGCGCGACCTGATTACTTCGATATATCCAGAGTCCAAATTGAAAGATTGCTTGTGGAAGATTTCGCGTTCAACCCAGCCATCTTCGCAATCTGGGCATTTCATCCAAGCGCCTCGCCGTATGACGCCATAAGCAAAGCCTCTGCGCGGTGTTCGTGTTTTTTTAGCTTCAAATCGTGCACTGCATTTGGGTAAAGCTGGATTGCCATGCGCCTTGCGCCATCTTTATCGGTCGGCACGTTGCAGGCATTTTTCCATTTGCGCGGCGATACAATTTTGTGTGGAACCTTTGCCGCCGCCAAACATGCTAATATCTGACCGTAGCCCATGCCAAGTTTGAAAATGGAACTACCGCCCTGCTTTGGAAAAGCCTGTTGACGCTCAATAATGCACATTTCAATCTCAACGCTGCGGAGAATATCTATAAGACCTGCACAGTCTACTCCGTTTTCAGTAAATACAGGCAGGTCGTGCAATTCGCACCATTTGCCTGATAAAAGCGCAACGCCGCCTGTCCTGTAACCAGGATCAATTCCGCAATATATCAAGCCACCTGTCCCGCTGCTTTGACACGCGCAGGCAATAAATCATCGTCAATTTGCAGCCATTGGCGCAGTGCTAATTCTGTTTCATCGGCTAATGAATGACTGTTTTGCGCGGCTTTGATCCGCATTGCTTTAGTGATGTTTGATGGAAGCGTGACGTTGAATTGTTTTTTATCTGTCATTATTTCTCTACTAACCTAGGAGTTTAGACTTGCATACATTGAAAAAGTGTTGTTGAAAAGTGGAACAGATTGGAGAATCGATATCGAAATGAGACATACAAGCGCAATATATCAGCATAATTGGATGACTCTTGGCGGCAAACGTTCGCCTCCAGCAAATAAAACATCACAAATTATGCTATCATCTGCATCGCTCAGCACTCCCTCGGTAGCAGCATGTGGAGCAACAACTGTCTGGGCTAACGGACCAATAGCCCCTCCACCGCATCTTTCTAGCCAGAACAAATTTAAAAAACTAGCGATGGAAGATGATCAAAATGTTAGAATTATGCGCTGCATATATGCGGCAAGACGCGACCGACGAAATGCGCAATAAAATGCGCTCATATACATACGAACATTTTGTTAAAACAAAAATGTTTATGGAGCAAACGCAAAACTGCGGGTTGCACCCTGAAGATCGGCCAGTTCTAAAACGTGCAATACAATTTGCGCAAAAGTATGTCGCGCCGATTGTCACGCTGAACGCAAGGCAATGCGCCAAACGAAAATTGGAAAGTTTGGTCTGGTTGCAACAGCAATCGTTTGATTTTCGCATTATTGAAATGCCAAGCCTGACGCGCGAAAATCTGCATCACGCGGTTGAATTTGCCAGCGATGACATACATGTTATCGCAAGAAAAACGCGCGCCGCACTTCAACAGATTAAATCTGACATTGCAGACGGGAAAGCGCATATTAGTCTCGCTGGAAATATGATCGTCAAACTTGGCGCGCCTGATCCGTCAGATGCACAGAAAGCAAAATCTAAAAAAGTTCTTGAACGCACAATGTCGCTGTATCACAGCCATTTAAAAGATATGCGCGCGTCAGGCTTGTCTTATCGATCAATGGCTGACCGCTTAAATAAGCTCGGAATATCGCCACCATTCAACACAGTTTTTGATGAAGAACTTAAACAATATATTACGTCCAAGCCCGGCGATGCCCAATATAAAATTTGGCATCAGAGAAGTGTTTTTAATTACGTTAAACGTGGTGAATTAAATTGTACATGTGAAGGTGAGCTAAATGCCAACAAAAATAAAACCGGAACTTCTGACGAAAAAGGAGGCGGCTGAAATGTTGGGCGTTTCTGACAGCGATTTCGCTAAATTAGAGCAAAGCAAATCAATACCTGCGCCAAGGATGTTGGCTGGCCGCGAAAAATATTTGCGCGTTGACATAAAGAAAGCTGCGCGCGGCCTGCCTAAAGCGACGGCCAAGAAACCGCGAGGTCCAGAGAAATGCGATCAGATATTTGGTACAAGTGGCTAAACCGCTCAAACGCCCGACCGCACAAAAACGGACATGATAGGTATTATTTTAGGCCTAAAGGGTATCGTGGCAAACTGCCTGACGTCTGGAAAATGCCAGATTTCCACGTTCGCGATGATCGGTTTGTCACCGCATATTCCGCCGCGTATAATTATTATCTACAATGGCTGTCGCAGGATGTTGTTGCACAGCCAGCATATGTCGGCAGCTTGGCCGAGGCGGCTGTGAAATATAAATCATCGCATGAATTTGGTTTGCTCAGTGACGCGGTCAGATCAATCAGGCGTGCGCGAGTTGAAATATTATCTGACCAATATGGCGGCGCGCAGATCAGCGGATTGCGAACAAAGCACGTTCAAAAAGACCTGTCGCAATTCGACGGTCATGCCCAGCGCAATCAATTAAAAGTTTGGCGACATTTTGCAAAATTCTTGGTCAAAGAATATGGTATCATTGATCCGACAGATAACATCGCGAAAGCGGCTGTCGCGGCCTCTGACGGCCATGTACCTTGGTCGCTAAGTGACATCGCCAAATTCCGACAGGCATACGCTATAGGTCGCCCAGAGCGTCTTGCGCTTGAACTATTATTTTGGACAGGCGCGCGGGTAGGGGATGCAGTTAGACTTGGCAGAGGCAATGTCACCAAAGATGGCTGGCTTTCATTTCGCCAAGGCAAAACAGGCGGTCAGGTTGATATACCATTCAAGCGGCAATTGCCTGACTTTGCACTGCCTGACGCTGACGATCTGCAAATGCTGCACGCAAGTATAGATGCACAATCTGACAAGCACTTGACGTTTGTCTGCACGCAAAATGGCGCGTCAAGGTCGCACAAAGCGGTCGGCAGTTGGTTTGCGGGCAAAGCGCGCCGAATTGGTCTTGAGGATAGATCCGCACATGGCTTGCGCAAAAGCCGCGCAATCCGCTGGGCAGAATTAGGCGCAAGCGAATTGCAAATTGGTGCATGGACTGGTCACGCGTCAATTTCAGAAATAATTCGCTATACTAGGAAATTCAACAGGCGCGCTGCGCTGGATGGAGGTGTTTCTGTGAAATAAATACTGATAATTTCATCGGCAGAGTTACAACGTTTTCGCTGTCTAGTTACAACAACCCAAAAAAGAGCGTAAAATCAAATGAGTATGTATATAGTTCCAACCCTGACAAGATCGCAACAATCTAGCAAAATCAACAACTTGTGCGAAAAGTTGTGCCAAACGACCCCCACACAGCCCCACATGGTTCCACATGATAGTTACAACAAATTGACGATCTTGATGGAGTTCGTGGCGGTAGCGGGAATATTTATCGGGATGATCGCAATGAGCTGGGCAGGCTGCGCGCTGATCGATCAATGTTATGCAAATAATGTTGGGGGGATTTTGCGATGAAAACCATTACTGTTTATGAAGATGTTCGTGGTGAAATGGACAGCTTTGGAGATGAATGGACCGATTGGCTGGCAATTCTTCATAACCCTAAATCAAGCCTTAAACAGAAAAGGATAGCGTTAAAAAAGATGGATGCCGCCAGCTTTGAAATTGCAGAATATTTCAAAGAGGACGGCTATGATCGTATAGTGACTGACAAATTTGAATTTGTTTTAGTTGCTGACGATCCCAAAAAAGAGTCAGTCGAATGCAACCCGTTGCCTTGCCATGTCCATTAAACTCACACGCAAGCAAGCGGTCGTTCTGTCAGTAATCGCAGCACATCACGCAACGCATGGCAAATGTCCAACCTATCAAGCGGTCGCCGACATAACAGGCAGATCAAAGCACGCAGCTTGGAAAATGTGCCAAAATATAATGATGCGCGGTTATCTGCGATCTGACTTGCTCGGCAAATTAAAATTGGAGAAAAATAAATGAAAAACGTCAAAACATCTAAATCAAATACAGCTTGGACGCCTGACGAAGAAAAGACGCTGATCGATTTGCAAAGTCAAAGCAGGTCTGTTGCATTTATGGCTGAAACGCTTGGCCGCAGCCGCAAGGCAATCCAAAACAGATTGTCTATTATGGCGCTACGTGGCGATCTGTTTTTAAAACCGATTGCCAAGCCAGCCAAACGCAAGCGCAGATTACCAGCGCCAAAATTGCAAGATCCGATTATGCGCGCAAAGATCGATGAAATTATGACGCAACCCGACATCATGTTTCCTCTGCCGCTTCAACAGCCTGATGACAACATATCAGTTAAGGTGCCGCGCAAGGCGCTGTACGGGGCTGTCAGTGCAGCTTTGATGGCGGCTGCGTTTTACGCTGGGATGAATGTTTAAATAAAATGCAGGGGTGGTAAAATTATTTTTATTTACCTCCTTGCAATGTCGGGCCATTGGCCCTATATTAGATGTATAGGGCAATCAAGCCCATCTAAGGAGAACAAGATGAAACTGACAAAAATACAGCGCGAAATTTTGGAAAACGCCGTTGCATCAGAAGCAAAACACGGCGTCAAAAAACCAATCCATGTTAATTTATTGGGCCGCCCTTTAACCAACTTTTCCAAAAGCTACAGCACATATTGCACAAAAATGGAAAAGCTTATTGATGCAGGTTTGATTTCGCGTGGCATACATGAAGCTGACGGTTACGCATACGTCACTGATAAAGGCACAGCGTTAATCAATTAACCGCAGGGGGGGGGCCAATGACACAGTACAATGGCCCCCCCCCATCAGCGGGCAATGACGCCCATCTTAGGAGAGACACAATGCAAAAAAAAGTATCATTTGGTCGCGATGGCATTATCGCAATGACGTCTAGCAAAAGCTACGCGCCCGTAGGTTTCATTCGCAATTGCGGGTCAGACTATGTAGCTTATATGTTTAAAATTGAAAATGGCTTTGCCAAATACGGCAGCAAAACAAATAACATTGATCACGCTATAGCAACCGGCACCGTAATCTCTAGCAAAAAGCGCAAAAATATTGCTGATCAAGTTGCGGCTCTTTATGCCGACAGCTTTGTAAAAGCAGGAGAATAAATGACCCCCACCATCAACCGGGCAATGACGCCCATCCACAGGAGAGACACAATGAACATTTCAGAAATTAACGACATCGCAGGCCGCTTTGACATTAGCGACTCAGAGGCAAAGCGCATTGCGGCAAACGCCAACAATGAAGCCGAGTTCATTAAGATTTGGGAAAACGACGATTGGTGGACTGAAGGCAACACGTATATCCCAGTGTGTCTGAACGACAAAGGTCAATCGCACGTTGCCGCCGAATTAAAACGCCACAATATTGATTGGGATGTGAGCGCAGTGTGCTCAGAGATTGAGGAAGGCCGAGGCTTTTCTGAAATGCGTGTCGGCTCAGATGACACCTACGATTACGAGATAACAAACAATGCAGCTTCACGCGCTGGCGTTTGCCAAGCTGCATATGGCGTCTTTGCCTACATCGAAATCACCGCCGCAATGGTTCAATTTGAGGTGGCTGAATAAATGACCCCCACCATCAACCGGGCAACGACGCCCATCTTTAGGAGAGACACAATGACCCGTAATTTTTACGCAATCGATTGGGCGAATGATGAGCAGCAGATTAGTGCGTTTACGTCTAAAGCTGCGCGAGATACGTTTGTTGAAGATGGTAATAGACGTTTTGAGAAAACAGCGAGGGAGGCCACGTTTCTTTGCAAAACATCCTTCGATTGCACTGCACAGGAAGCCGTCCTGCGCGGCTTTATTTGAAGGAGCAAGCTGATGACTGATTCACATGCACTAACGAACGACATCGAAGCGTTCACTTTAGCACTGCAACTTGCAGTATCAGCACCAAACGATGAAAAGTCTGCAAAAGCACTGAAAATTGCAAATCAATTATCAAGCAGGTTGACCCGCGAACAGGTGGAGACCGTAAAATCTAAACTTGAGGCAAAAACAAGACAATGACACCACAACAATTCAAACAGGCTCGGCGCAAGCTGGGCCTATCTGCCACTCAGTTGGGCCACATACTCAACTCAGATCCGCGCACAGTTCGACGCTGGGAATCTGAGGATGATGCGCGCCCAGTCAACCCCATCGCCATGCAGGTTATGCAATGGATGCTAGACGGGTATCGCCCCCCGCAATGGCCTGTTTAGCGCAGCCATTCACGCACGCTGAAACATGGGCAAGCCTTGTTCGACCACTGATTATGCCCTGAGATATTCTGTATCTTGGGGTAATCTTTTTTTAAATCACCGATTAAATCACGCAGCGCAGTTTCTTGATCTTCCGTAAAATTATCCAGAATTTTATCTGTGCTTTCACCGCTACGACCGCCGCAAAGCGTGACGCCAATGGATTGCTTATTTCGCCCTCTGCAATGCGCGCCAGACCGTTCAATAGGTCGCGCAGTGCCGACCGTGCCGTCGCGGTGAATAACATAATGATATCCACAATCTGACCACCCGTTTCCGTTGGGCGGCTTCTCTGTGTGCCACCTGGTCAACTCTTTCACAACATCTTCAACT
>Ga0209482_1001825_pt1 | contig 13951 bp, 32 predicted proteins | sample CoawatmetaG10DNA_FD_187512 | JGI IMG/M metagenome (GOLD analysis project Ga0209482, IMG submission 187512) | Marine microbial communities from the West Antarctic Peninsula - Coastal water metaG104-DNA (SPAdes) (version 2) | ecosystem: Environmental > Aquatic > Marine > Coastal ...
CCTCGTAAGAGGAGCTAATCAGTCGGGAAAAAAAGTAAGGCTAGTTTGATATGTAAGTCTTACGAGTAGTTGTGATGAATCTGAAGTGAGGTCTTACTATCTCACCACAAGCGTAAATCATTCTTGCGTGGTAGAAGAAGTCACAAGACTCAATTTTCTCCTCATCACTTCCATGTCTAGCTTCTGCTGAAGGGTTGTAAACCAATATCTCAAATTGACCGTAATCACTTGACACATCATCAACAACCAAGTTGTAATCAAAATCAAATACCATCATTCCGTTAATTAACTTATCGAACTTGTCATTGTAAGACTTTATTGCTGAAGCGTAGAAGTCTACCTTGCACAATTCCATTAACTCAGTCTGTCTTATAGCTTGTTTACGCTTATAAGTGTTAATACTTCCAATGGTATCGTCATATTTTCCACGACTATTATTGTTTGGGCAGTGAAACAAATTCATCTCATTTGGAGTGAACATACGCTCCTCTCTTATTTCTGACAATGACTTACCTACAACCTTCTCAGTTATAACATCCATATCTAAGGCGTGAAATGTCTCAGCTACTTTTTGGATTTGTCTTACCTCGTATTGAACATAGTCCCCGATGTATTTACACTTGAAATCAATCAACTGTCTTGACATTCTGTTCGTCAATAAGTTGAACTTGTCTTTGTTTCTCTTCTCTTGAGCTTTTGAAATAGTCTTCATAATAAATGTGTTTAACTGATTAATACACTGCAAATATAAACTAATTACCTTTAAAAGCAACTAAAGTGTGAAAAAGATTTAATTTTATACAAATACGTTATAGTGTAATTGGTGGTAAGCCGTCTAGTTCTAGCCTAACAAAAGAAAGGGCGTTGCAACCACTCCCATATCTACCCAGTGTGCTACCACCAAAAACATATAACATTAATTAAAAATCATTAAAACGCTTTTTACTATTGCGTTATAAGTTATTATAGTTGCTTACTTAGGTAACCATAATCAGTTAACTCTATATCTGTTTTATTAAGCACTTTTTTATATAATTCTTCAACTTTATGTTTGTCATATACCACAAAGTTTATTCTCTTGTAGTTATCTTCTTTGTTAGTATGTAGCCAAATCCAAGCACCTCCATCTTCTAGTGTGCAGTAATAACATTCTCTTGTCATACCATTAATTGTAAATTCTTTACCTTCGAAATATGTTTGTAATTGAAAATCGTTCATACTTAGTCTTGTTTTAGTTCCTTTATTCTATTTTTAAGATTATCTGATAAGTAGGTTTCTACTTCTTGATTAAAGTAATTTTCTAATTGATTCTCCAACTCTTCGATTACTCTTTCATTAACGTAAGCCTCAATTCTTAGTGTAATATCTCGTAAGTCCATCTTAGTCTTGTTTTAGTTCTATTAATATTTCTTTTTTCATAGCATCTGCTACTATTAATATAACCCCAGTAGAAATGAAAATCGCACAAACTATGATTGCGAAAAAGAAAAAAGCCGTTTCATCTGTATCTTTCATCTTAGTCTTGTTTTAGTTCTTGTCGCTCCTCTGAAGATATAATACATTCTTTATATATTCTTTCGCTATATATAATCGTAGAATTTGGGTCTATATCTTTTATCATTTCGATAAATAAATCTACATTTTCTGTATGACTTTCTATCTCTATTCTTTGTACTCCTTCAAGAGTTTCCATAAAGTATAAATTAACATATTTTCCTTCGTGGTATCCATATATTGTATTGTAAAAATTCCATCCACTTGAATCATCATATATATGAATATCATCTCGTAATCTCTTTCGTATCTCTGACACTATTGCTTCTAAATTCATCTTCATCTTAGTCTTGTTTAGTATTAGTTCTATTAATATCGTTAATGGTCTTTATAGTATGGAGTACTCTCCAATTCTCATCAGTAGTCCCATTGCTTACTATGTAGTCTATAACGCTCTGAGTGTTCTCACAGTTGTTAATAGCAGTATTCCAATCGTAGTTTAAGTTAAGTGGCATACGAATCATCTTAGATTGTAAATAGCCAATAGTTAAGTGCGTTCCCATAATTTCTATATTTTACGGTTTTTGAATAATATCCCTTGAGCATTATCTAATTTCATAGCTGCCTCTCTAAGTACTTTATCTAATTCAAATAAATCGTTGTTAAAGTCACCCTCTCTTTCTAACTGAGCTGTCCAAGATAGCCCTAAAAAGTCTTTATTCATTGTTGAAAGTAGCTCAACTTGCTGCTGTAATAAAGATAATGTTTCTTTGAAGTCTTTAGTAATCATAATGTTAATCGTTTATAAGTTTAAATAATTCTTTTGAGGTTATCTGAGTCCATACTCCTATACCGTTAAGTCTGAAGAAATGACCCTTCTCGTTTAACTTAACTAAATGACCTAGTATTGTAATAGCTTTTGCTTTCATAATTTCTAGTGCTTTTCTGATTATTAGACTACAAATATACATTAATTACCTTTAAATGCAACATAATTACATAAAACTTACATAAAACAGAAAAACCCCTCACTAGGAGGGGCTTTAACGCTTGGGACTTGGAGGTTATTTTTAATTAGTTATTGAGCATTTAGTTCAAACCAATTATGAGCCATTTGATTAACGATTGCTGAGTAGTCATCTCCCATTCTTATCGAATCTGCCTCAATTAATTCATTTGTAGACTTGTTGTGGTAGTATATACACAAATCGTCATCTATACTTAGATATGCATGAAAATAAGTGTCTCTAGAGATAGCTATAAGCGAATGAGTGTGTTCGCTAGGTACTCCACTAGGGTATCTTAAATCTAAGTTAGGCTCTTCAGAGTTTTCTTCCTTTAAGATTTTCTCAATCTCTTTAAAGGACTTTCTAATGCTCTTAATCTCTTTTAGTAATTTCTTGTTTTCTGTGTTCATCTTAGTTTGGTTTTGTTTAGTTTTTATTTTATTCTGTTTACAGACCTATCGTACAGCAAGATTAGCACCATTAATATGGCTACTCCTATAATAAATTCTTTTTCTGACATATTAGTTTTGATTTAGTACATAAATGATAAACACAATGTAAATAATTGCGAATATAAATAACTTGTATTCATTTGGTTTAGGCTTGTTCATATATATGTTAATTATAAAGGTGGTGGGGCATAAAGCCCACACCAATGGGACAATGTTAATTAATCAGAAAAACAATACAGCCCCTACCTTATAATTAGTATGCAAATATAGCAATTATTCTATTGCTAATTGGTTTGTGTCGGGCTTTAATGGAGGTTTAATTTCATCAATGTAAACCGCCTCTGACTCTAGGACTTGAAGTAGTTTAGACTTGCTTCTTAAAGTTTTTAATCCATGATTATCATTGTCTACAGACATTGCTGCCATTAGTTCGGGTGAGGTAGTTGAAATAAGTCTTTTAGAGTGACGCTTAATCACAGTCTTCTTATACATCTCATCTCTCCACTCCTTCCATACAGCACCCTCTTTTGATGCTGACTTAGAGCGTACTTTTTCTAGCTCCCAAAGAGGCATAAATTCAAACGACACATCTCCCGTAGGTAGTATTGCTCTAGAATAACATCCGAACACCTTTCTTGATAGATGTTCCATCTCTGTTTTAGCGTGTGACTTAGTATGCGTAAGAGTATTGGTAGGTATATCAATGTTGAATTGTTCATCATCAAACACCATATGTGCCTCTATATCTCTAATACTATTACTATCTCTCAATAGCTTAATCATTCCCTTGTACGATATGTCTAGGCAGCACTTTCCTTTTCGTGGAATTAAGTAAGCTAATCCAAATGCGGGATTTAGTGTCAGTGAAGTTTGGGCAATGTTTATAACAGCGGTTAAAATACTGTTAGCATCACATTTCTGAAGGGATGGGCTATTCTGAAAGCTTGTTAGAGCATATCTGTATTCGACCATTGCCTTAGACTTGGCTTCATCACTCTCTTCTCCTCCAAATATCTTAATCATTTGGTGGTATCCATTGTCTACACTTGATTTCCATGCGGGTATTGATTTTTTTGCTATCTCAGTCATGATTAGTTTGTTTTATTTTTTATCCATTTTACTCTCTTTAGTAATGCTTTATTGCCAATTTTTATATTGTGCTTTAAGCTTAGGAATCGTTGGGCTACTTTTGCCTTTTTACCTTTTTCAAGGCATCTCTTGATGGTTGTGGTTATTAGTCCTTTCATATTAGCAGTATATAGTTATGATTTCGGGTGTTTTTATCGCTTCTGAGCAATCTTCTCTCATAGAACACCCTAGACATCTGTCGTAGGTAGCATGAGCTTTAAATCCTTCGTTTAAGAACTCGTTATATTTGGCTTGAGCAAATTCAGTCTCTAATTTATGTGAATCTAATGCTTCCTCAGAAACATCGACCTTCATAAGTCTGTATTTGTTTTCATTCTTAGTGCTAAAGATAGCGAAATAAAAATCCACTTCCCTATTAAATTCATGACTTGCTAACACAGTATATTGGATGGCTTGAATAAGCAAATCGGGCTTTTCTTCTATTCTTTCAAGACCCCAACCGTATGGAGTGTATAAATCATCTATTAATCCCGTAGACTTTATGTCTACAACACACAACCTACCATCCTTTTCTGCTATCACATCTGAGATACCCGTTAAGAAGTCATGTTTATCAAAGCTGTAGCCCGTATGTAGGGTCTTAAATCCATGATGTTCCATCAGTTTGTGGTAGTTTAAAGCTTGGGCTTCCATCCTTACATAATCTGTAGATAGTTTTCCGCTTTTAAGGAGCTGAGGCATCGGCTCTTTGCCATCTCTAGGTAGCTGACCCGTACAAATGTACTCAAACCAATTACCTAAGTTCTGAGGCTTTGTTGGAGGCTCTTCTAGACCGTCTATGTACTTTGCCTTAAAGTACAAACCACATTCAGATGGTGATGTCCCAACATCAATCCTTTCACTCTTGTTTTGCTGATAAGCATATACGCCTATTGCTTTTGTAAAGGATTGGCTTATTTTTTTAGTCTTCATATTAAAGGGGATTTATTGTATATGTACCGTTTACTCTAGAGTCTGTATTAGTCTGAGGGGAATGGTATATTTTCTTTGTTGCCTCTATAGGGTTGTATCCAAACATTAAATAAAATGATGTCTGAGTAACAAGCTTTTTATTTGCTACCCTCTTTCTCTTCTTGGTTTTTGAATCCTTGTTTTCCATATAATCTTTCGTAGTATAGTGCATCAGTGATGCTGTTAATTTTCGCTTTTTTACCGTTTGGAAGTGAATACCACTCCTCCTCTAATTCAACAAACATTATTCTTAGTTCTTGGTCAATTTTATTTAAAATACTTAAAAGTATATTAGAGTTTAGTCCAAGACTTTTCTGTCTGCCTATTGTAATTATAAGACCATCCTTTGCTAACATTAGCTCATTCCGATAATCGTTCCCATCTTTAGGTAGGCTTTCTAAGTGTTTCAGTATAATACTCATATATTTGTTTCGATTACATTGTTCGTGTAATTACAATAGTTTGTTTTTTTGGTTGAAAAGGAGGGATTCTCACCCTCCTTTTTTTTATGCCCCTACTTTTATAGCGTAGATTCCATCTCCATGAACCGATACAATAGAAACCTCAGTGTTTTTAAAGCTTCTCATCCCTTTAGGAGTATAATATGCATTACCTCTGTACTCTTTTCTAACAAGCTCTAAATTGGACTCCTCTAGCTTTACACATATATTAGCTCCGTAAGGATACTCCTCTATGAATTTACTCACATCATAAGAGCCATCATCCTCAATTAAAAATTTAAACTGAGCTAAATTATCATCACACATCTGAAAGTTAGAGCTAGATGTGATTGATATTTCACTGTTCTCCACCATTGACCATACTCTTGTAATTGGAGTCTCTAGAACTCCTAATGAATCTATAGAGTAGTTTTCGTCTAGCTCTACTATTCTATTAGCCACATTAATCTTAGTAACACCCCCAACCTCTATGTAGAAGTACAATAGGTAGTCAAGGTCTTTGCTTTCTGCAATAAGCTCACCTTTGAACTTACCAAAACCAAAAGCCTTATCATTAATTACTTCCTCAACATATGTGTTCTCTCTAGTAGTAAAGCTTTTGCTCTGACCTTTTAGGTATTCTTTAGGCTCTAAATCTGTAGCACCAACAATACTAGCCTTCTCTTGGGCTTTAGATAAAGTCATTGATAAATTTTTGTGGTATGTGTTGCGGGTTTCAACATATGTAGGGTAAGTAGTAACATCTACTGACCATAGTGTGAAATACTGTGTAGCGAATCCGATTTGTAAAGCCATGATAGTTTTGTTTTTCTGATTAGATTACAAATATAAACTAATTATCTTATAAACAATACTAATTCGCTATAAAAATAAAAAGCCCCCAAAATGGGAGCTAGTTATCGGGGAGGGGTATTATTATTTATGAACCACAAGCCTCGCAGTCCTCATCTGAGGATATAGAGCAAGTTGGCTGCTCTTTCTCTGCCAAGCCATTAGTCCAACTATCAAAGTCATTGTCAATAGAATCATTAACAACTGACTTATCTTTATCTTTCTGCATACGCTCTATAGTAAATATCATTAAATCTACTGAGGTTATAAAGTCGGGGTCTGATTTAGATGCTTCTGCATCAATACCCATCAAGAACTCTCTAACAATCTCTATATCTACTACCATATTACTGCTCATTCCAATTAATAATCTGTTGAGCAACATCTTTAGCATTTTTGTGTCTGTGATTCCACAACCTACCTCTTAGGGCAACATTTTCCTCTTGTAATTTAGCTCTAACTCTTCTTACAGATGTAGGATTGGCTAAAAAACCTTCCGAAAATACAGACATCAAATCATCCGCTGACATCTTATCATAGTCTAGTTGTAAAAAATGTACAACCTCATACTTCCATATACTAGCGACTAACTTTCTATCACAGTCTCTTAGGTGCGGTGCTTCTACTAAAAAAGACTCTACCATTTTACTAATTTCTTGCATCATAATACTCGTTATTTTGGTTAATTTACTAATTGTTAACTATCTTAATTCCTTGAAGGCTTTGGGCTATCTCCTCATTGATAGCACTAAGCTCTGCCTCCAATTCCTTTATCCTATCTTCCAAAGCATTAAATTGTGCTAAGGTATATTCTTCCTTCTCGTTACCTCTATCCATTTATCTTACTTTTAAGTGATATTAAAACATCATCTGTAAGACTATCTCTATCGTAATCTGATAAGTCTGTATCGTAATCATAAATCAACTCTCCTAGAGCATCATTACAAGCCTCAAGTAAATCACTTGCTAATCTTTCTATATCTCTAGTAGGGATAACTGTCTCTACCTCTTTGTAAAACGGAGGAGTATCAACTCTGTCTTGTAAATTTGACTTGCTCATAATTGTGTTTTAGTTTGTTTAAGTATTAATTTAAAGCAAATGTAAACTTAATTATTTTATCCCACAAATAAATTACATAAAAAGATAAGTACCTTCTATTTCTTAATGAATACTATGTATATAAGTATTGCCCCTACTCCACCCGCAATGGCAAGTTCTGTCTGAGTTAATCCGAACATAAGGTCTAACGAGGAATCATCTCCGTAATCACAATCCCCACTAGAAAACTTTGCTTCAGCGTCATAATTAATAGCCGTTCCATCCATGCATCCATGACTACCCGCTACTGAGCCATCTCTGCCTTGAGTGTCAGTACTATTTACTTCGTTTCCCGTTCTTCCCTTTAATTCCCCTATATCAATAGAGTTATCTGTAACAGATGTATATGTAAATCCTCCGCCTTGACCTAAGTCACCTCTTGTTGGGTCTAATTCGTTTGAAAATCCGTCTTGTGGTATAATTGGCATAATATTTTTTTAATATATGAATTGATAGCATATGCTTGAGTTGCACATACATTTTTTTCCTTTTGTTAACTTTAACACCATATTACATATGGCTTTTCTTAAACAGTTTATTTTTTTGGTTTTCATAATGAGAAATAGTTTAGAACATAACTTATTGCAAGTAGTGTCAATACTAGCTTAATTATGAATGATATACTCTTTTTAAATTCAGCCATAACTATTATTTTTTTTCGCTTGGTCTTTTTGTTTCTCCGTAAATATACCCAATTACAAAAGGAGATAAAGCAGCAAAATATGCAGCCAACTCACTTAAACTAGATTCGTTATATATAGCCACAAGACCTACTATTAACCACAATAATATTATAGCGTATAGCACCTTTTCTCTTTTAGACTTTGTAAATGAATTTCCCATCATCCTCCCATTTTAAATAACCTATGATAGAAGAATAAATCCCCCGTCAATATAGGTAGTAATAAAATACCTCCAATAGCTAATGAAGTATTTACATTTTTTGGACTACGACTTCCATAGTAAATCAAATAACCGCCAATTAATATAGGGGCAGCATCAAAAGCCTTCTGCTTTGATGTTTTAACTGTAAATGAGGGTGAGTTAGGATTAGGTACATCTCGCCAATTAGGGTTTTCATCACCGCCACCATTACGGTAATCGTTGTTATATAAATCAGAATCACAAGGAATAGACTCAATGCATTTTTTGTGGGAGCTTGACATTAAGTCATACTCCATACAAGTAGCAGCTCTTTTCCCAACGCATTTGTTGGTATACGGCATTTGGCTCATAGTAGTTAAATTTTAAAGTTATTATTGACCATCTTCATAATCGTCTTCTAAATCTTCGTCTTCGTATTCTCCCTCATCTGTAGGCTCTACAGTAGGATGAATTGAAGAGTGGTGCGTTAGAATTTTCCATTCATCTTCGTCTCTCTTTAGAATAAATGTAAACCTTGATGGATTATTCGTCACACTACCATCTTCTTCATCAAATGTAAATGTATAGTTACCATTAGCTATAGCTGTATCTCCATTCATTATAACAGAAACATTGTCTACAGAGCCACATGGCATTTTTTCTACAAACTCTCTGAAATAAAGTTCAATCTCTGCTCTACCCGTAGCTATTGCCTCAGATACATCGCCTATAAGAACACCGTCACCATGATACATATCCGCTATGTGGTCACTGTTTCTTTTACAGACAACAGCCATCCACTTATTAGCAAAGGCTTCTGCTGTCTTCTTTGAGTCCGCAGCTACATAATATCTATATCCTATAAACCCAACTGTACCAATCAAGGCTAAAGTAAGGGCTGTTTTTTGTTTTACTTCCATAACTTAATTAATTTTGTGGAGCAGAAGCTAATATGTCTGCGTCTTCATTTGCAACCCTATCATCTTTTGTCCGCTTAGGTAAAGGGAATGTTTCTGAAAGACCAAATGTTATCATTCTGTTCTGTCGAGAAGCACTCATTCTGTTACCCATAAAACCCCCACGATACATTACACTCCATGTTAAAAGAGCAAACCCAAATGAAGCCAAGCCTAACACCTTAAAAGTAGTCTTGCTTGTTGTAGATTTTTCTTTAGACTTTTTAAGAAGAAAATAACCCACCACTAATGGTGCGTATAGCCTCAAGCTTCCTTGCATCGTCTCTTTTGAACTATCTCTGTACTCTAATTTCTTGCTCATAACTTTTTTTATATATCTGTTTTAATAACCACGAAGTAATCTTCGTCATCTATATATCCACTAGGGTTAAGAGAAACCTCAGACCTAGAAACTTTATTTCCTACATTACCTCCTATTACGGTAATTGAATCTTCATTTATTTCAGTCACTATGTCGCAATGCAGAGTGTCGTTAGTAGCCACATCCCCGTAGGTGGCATTTGAGCTACCCCTACGCTTACATACTATATCTCCGTAATAAGGTTGTGTAATTTCTGAATCAAAGCCTCTAACGCTCCCTATTTCATTGTTAGCATTGTAAATAGAGTCTCTAACATAGGTTGCATGACGCTCTGAGTATTCAAATTCATTACCCGCACCAACAACTTTCATTAGCCATGATATAAATGCAGCAGACCAATAATGCTCATTTTGCCAAGAAGGAGTCTCTATATCAATAAGCTCGTAATTATACCCTACTCCATCTCTCCAATATTGCTGAATTATAGCAGCAGTCTGTGGACTAATTTCATTATAGCCTTTAAATTTATCTGCCTCAAGGTTAGCTTGATTAATCAATGTCTGTTGAAACTTAGGTAGAGGCTTAATTACATCCCCCAATAAAGTGTCTACTTTATCTTTAAATACAAAATAAAGAACACCACCTACCACTACAGTAGACAGTCCCAAAGCCCAATATGTACCACCCTTAGTCATTCTATCTTTCCGTTTTTAAAATATTAAATCTGTAGTTGTATTCGTATGACGATAGTACTATATTAATTATTGAGTCACAGTATGGCATACTCTAATCGTTTACTTTAGAATTTTATAAGCTAACACAGCACCTAAAGCCATTAGGGCGTATTGCTCTGTGTTATAAGTAGAAACTCTAGAATAGTCTAATGGGCTATTAAAGTCTATTACTCTAGTTGGTGGCTCAATATTCAATCTACTAATATCACATATAGCCATGTATCTAGAGTATTGCTGTTTTAAATCTATTGCTTCATCGTTTAGTATCCCTAGAGATTTAAACCATCTAATATATTCTTCAAATGTAGCCGTACATCCTAAATCTTCTTGTGCCCCAAAAAGAGCTCCGATTTGCTCGATTGTTATGTCATCTAAATTTACCATATCTTAAAAATTAGCTCCAAGTTACTGTAAATGCAGAACCACTATTATATATGTAGTAACCACCACCATTTACCATCGAGGCTAACGATGCATATCCATATTGGGGAGACCAAAACTGACCCACTTGATTTTTCAATATACTGATTTGGTCACCAATGTTTTCATTACCCGTAGCAGCTATAAAAGCCTCATCTATGGGAATCCCATTTGAACCCGTATAACCAAACATAGCATGACCATGAGGTATAGTGTAAGGTAATTGCTCTGCAATAGAAACATCAGCGGTTGTAGTTAGGGCTGCTTGTAATGAAGATATTTGGACAGATAAGTTTTCAATAGAACCTTCTATTGACTCAAGATTGTGTGCTAGAGCTGAATGTTCTCGGCTCGAACTGTTTTGCAAAATTGGCATAATTTTTTTTTATTTAATGATTAATCCTAAAACTAGACCTATTCCGCCCCACAGTTTGTGATTGGTCATAAGACTTTCTTTTTCTATAATGATTACATTACCTACGCCATTTGTAGTGACATATGGATTGCTATTTTTTAACTCTACTATTGGCGTGTTTTTTCTAAACAAACCATTATTTTTAAACCCGATAGTAATTATACTTTTATTTATAATAGAGATGTTATTTACCTTTAATCCATCATGACCTATATCCGCACTAAATAATAAGTGTTCGTTTAGGTAGTTATATGTTTGAGGTAGCTTTAAATAAGCATCTCCTTTAAAGTATTCTATCACAGTATCAACATGACTAACAATGAATGTGTCTACTCTTGTTTCTGTCACTATATTAACTTGACTTTTAACTTTCTTTAATCTAGTTATCTCTAATAGACCTAAATTAACAGCGTCTGACTGAGAAAGTAAAATTTGCTCTTGCTCAACTATCATCTCTCCTTGCTCATCCACTATTTCTAGATAAGATTGCTCAGACTTGTTTAGCTTATATATTTGCTCTTTATACTTATCATGTTCGATTGATTTTCCAACCAAAGAAAATGACAGTATAGCAACTATAATCGCTAAAGAAATGATAATCCACTTATTCATTTTACTTTTTATATAAAACCAAATATACAACTACAGCTACAACAACTAATGCTGTAGGAGAAATGTCTAATGAAAATGAATCAGACTCTATAGATATGTTGTCATCGTTAGATTTGTCATCATCAACTCCATTATGCTCTTCTTCTATGTCATCAGAATCTATTTCCTCTGCATCTGCTCCATCTCTGTTAATCTCTTCAGATTCTATTAAATACTTATTCATTTCTAACATAATAAACACCTCTTTAGGAGTCATTCCGAAAAATGGTGTATGTTTAGTCGGTAGAACGGCATCTATTTCAGAGATATAAAACCCTCTATCCTCTGCTGCTATCTTTCCACTTTGGTATGCTTTCCAAAAGGCATATAAATTAATATATCCTTGCTCTTTTGGTAGCTTAACATCCCACTTTTTGAATGATTCAGTAGCACTATCGTAATTTAATTCCATCGTAATCTTTATTTAGTTATAAATTTAATTAAGCTATAAAGCCCACTAAGTTATCGTCAGTGTTCGAGTTTGAATTTCCACCATTGAATCCTACAGTATTATCCATAAAACCGTCTAGAGCATCCTCTGCATCTTCCGCTAACTCGCTAAAAGTGCTAGTCGCTGTAGACACCACATTAGATGCGGTAGCTGAGGAATCTTTAAAAATCTTTTCTCCCGTATCAATTACAGTGTCAAATGTTGTCGTAGCAAAATGTTTTCCTTCTTCAAAAAATTTCTGACCCGCACCATATAGCTCGTCTCCAATATCTTTCCCTTTAGATGTTTCGGTATAAAGGTAATAAGCTGCTAGTGCAACTGTTCCCATCCCTAAAGGTGTTTTAACCCATTTAATAAAACTCATAACTTCTTTTTTTTTACCATTTCTTTTTAGGACAAGTAACTTTTCGCTTTGCAATAGTGTCGTAGTCAACTTTCTTATCCATAGGGCATCCACATTCTGTGCATCGCCCCTTTTTTTCGTTTAGATATTCGCAAGGTAAATACTTTTCATCACCAAAGCAAATAGCTCTTCTTCTGTCCGATTCTTCTTTACTAACAAAAGTCCTCAGTAATTTTGAATTACTGCTTCTCAGTACTTTGTCTATAATGCTCATATTGTTTGCTTTTGGTTTAACTATTTATTATAGTGTTGTAAAGTAATCGTATTCGGGTTTAACAACCTCATCATAATACTGTTTCGTTACAGTTTCATACATAGCGTTCATAGCTTCATAATTCCACTCTACCGAACCATCCTCTTCTGTATATATAGGGTCGTATCCATACTCTCCGTACATTTCTCCTACAGTCAACTCTGTACCTAAAGATGATGTTATAACTCCATCCTCATCAGATAGGTCATAACTAGCCTCAAGAGCTTGAGCAGCAAACCCTTCAGTCTCTTGCTTAACCGCAGCAGCCGTTGAAGCTCCGAATTTACCGTCAATACCACCTACTAATACTAAATCGGGATTAGCGAACAGTAAGAATGTCTGTAAAATCTTAACATTATCATAAACACCGTAAGCATTAAGAAGACTGTCTTGCTGCCTCATTGGGAATGGCATATTGTTTCCATCATCAACTTGAGTAACTCCTAATACTTCCGATGTGTTTACATCAGTCATAATTAAAGCTGTACCTTCTGCGTTCTGAGCTATAACTTTAGTTGCACCTCCCTTGTCTCCCGCAGAATTTACAATTTGAGCAGCTTTAAGTTTCTCATTAAACTCTTTGCTAAGCTTTTCTAAGTTATGCTTCTCTATTTCTTTAAAGGCAAAGTAACCCCCAACTCCAATAACTAACATTGTAGTTATAATAAGAATTGTTTTTGTGCTTTTTTTCATGTTGTTATTTTTTATCTTTTTCTAAATCCTTATACCACTTTTCGGCATACGGAAAAGCATAAACAGCTCCACTACCAATTATAGCCAAAATTAATAAAATTTTCATCTTCCTCTTCATCTTTTAAAAGGTTTTTTCAATCCATGTTTGAGTATAGACTGTCCCTTGTACTGACGGGCTACTACCCTTAAATGCTTTTGCCGTTCTAATGATGTAAGGGCTTAGTACTTTCTTTACTGTGGTGTCACCATTATAAGATGGAAATGCTGCTCCCGCATCTTGCTTAACAGTGATTATATCACCTTCTTTAAGTCCATGACCTTGAGGGAAAAATAGATTCATATAAC
>Ga0209482_1001827_pt1 | contig 13940 bp, 15 predicted proteins | sample CoawatmetaG10DNA_FD_187512 | JGI IMG/M metagenome (GOLD analysis project Ga0209482, IMG submission 187512) | Marine microbial communities from the West Antarctic Peninsula - Coastal water metaG104-DNA (SPAdes) (version 2) | ecosystem: Environmental > Aquatic > Marine > Coastal ...
TAGCAATGGTGCGGTTAAGAAGTACAGTATAAGAACAGGTATCACTGGTGCTGAAAATACATCATTTGCTATACACGATGACACAGCATCGGCTAATAGACTAGTAATATCTACAGCAGGCAACGTCACAGTCCCAGGCACACTACACTCTCCTGGTCATGTAATACAAACTGTATACGCTCAATCTGGTGGTCTTGTTACTCCTAGTCAAACCAATGGTGACTATATAAACCTTATTCAAGTTAATATTACACCTAAATATGCTACTTCTAAAATATTAATTAATGGTATAGCGGCTGTGAGCTTAACCACCGGCCACTATCCAGCGCTACATGCAAGAATATATAGAGATTCAACACTAGCAAAGCAATACCACTATTGGGGATATGAAGGCAACACTAATACTCATAGAATATTAAATGAGCCCGTTTATTATCTAGACTCTCCTACTACTACTTCCGCTTTGACTTACTATGTTAAGATTGCTAACACGTCAGGTTCTAGTTTTACTGGAACATACACTGGTAAAGGTAATCAATATAATGCATCAACAATTACAGTTCAGGAGATAGCACAATGATTAACTTGATAGATGAAGGTACTGCTCTTCATTCATTACGACCTGGCGCTGATTGGGCAATTGGACTTGAGGGTCTTGAATGGAGAGATACAGAACAAACTGAACCAACTTCTGATGAAATAGATGCAGAAATTTTAAGGCTTCAAACAGAGTATGATAGTTTAGATTGGTCCAGAGCTCGTAAATATAAGTATGATTTGCTCAATCAAGATGAAATGAGGTTTGACGACAAAATCAATGGTACCACTACATGGGTTGATGCTATTAATGCAATAAAAGCACAACACCCAAAACCTTAAGGTATAAATAGTACTATGGCTAAACCAAATTCAAGACAGACCTTTATAGATTACTGCTTCAGAAGCTTAGGTGCACCTGTGGTAGAAATTAACGTAGATGACGACCAAGTAGATGATAGAGTAGACGAAGCTCTGCAGTTCTATCAACACTACCATTCAGATGCTATTGAAAAGGTATACTTAAAGCATAAAATCACTGCTAGTACACTCACACTATCGACTGCCACAGCTGCAAACTTTACAGTAGGTGAAATTATCACAGGTAGTACTTCAGGCGCCACGGCAATTGTGAATAAAACTTCTACTGGTTCATCATTAGTGTATACCGATTTAACACACTTAGATAGCATACCATTTCAAACAGAGACTATCACAGGTACTAGTAGTTCGGTAACTGCAGTAGTATCATCCATAGTTGTAGGTAATATTGAAAATAAATTTATACCAATTAATGCTTTAATCACTGATGTTGTTAGAGTAATGCCCATTCGTGATACTACCTCAACCAATAGTTTGTTTGATGTTAAATATCAGATTCATTTAAACGATGTATACAATTTAGGTTTCTTAGGTTCTTTAATAGACTATTCTATGACACAACAATGGATGTCATTAGTAGATGGAATGATGGGCCCTTCGGATAAGCACATATCATTTGAAAGACATAAAGATCAATTAAGAATCGACATGGACTGGTTATCAGAAGTTGTATTAAATCAATACATTGTAGTAGAATGCTACAGAATAATTGATCCAGACACCTTCACTGATGTATGGAACGACTACTATTTGAAGCGTTATGCAACTGCATTGATCAAACAACAGTGGGGTCAAAACCTGTTGAAGTTTGAGGGAATGACAATGCCCGGTGGTGTTCAATTCAACGGTCGACAACTATTCGATGATGCTAGAGAAGAAGTTGAAAAATTAACCGAAGAAGTCAGATTGAATTGGGAACAACCAGTCGATTTCTATATAGGATAATACAATGCCAAGAAATGTATATTTCAGTCAGGCAGTAAGATCCGAGCAGAGTCTATATGAAGACTTGGTTATCGAATCACTAAAAATCTTTGGGCAAGATGTCTATTATATACCTAGAAGCCTAGTAGAACGAGATACGATTTTGGGTGAAGATCCGGCATCTAAGTTTGATGACGCCTATCTGATTGAAGCATATATAGAGAACCAAGACGGATTTGAGGGGGCTGGTGACTTATATCAGAAGTTCGGTTTAGAAATTAGAGATGAGGCTAACTTCATTATATCTAAGCGACAGTGGGAAAGTTTAATAGGTCTATATAATAATACCCTAGATAATGTACATAAGCCTAAAGAAGGCGATATCATATTTCTACCAATGTCCAATTCGTTCTTTGAAATTACATTTGTAGAACATGAACAACCATTCTATCAGTTATCTAATCTACCAGTTTATAAATTAACCTGTTCATTGTTTGAATACAGTGAAGAACAGTTTGATACCGGTATTGATGGCATAGATGATATGGCTGCACTTAACGCATATCAAACTACTTTAACCGTAGATGTTACTAACAATGCTCACTTCACTAAGGGAGAGATAATATCACAAACCTTAGTTGCTGCAGCAGGTGAAGTTCCTGCTATTATAGTTTCGGGCACAATCTCTGGTATTACTAAAAATTCTACTACAGGTGCAACGATTCAGGTAATCAATGTTGGCGTCACCGGATCTTCTGGCGAAATGAGAGAGTTCACGGTATCTGCTTCTATAGGATTAATAGGTGCTGAAAGTACAAATACTTGTTTCATTAACGATGTTGCTGATGTTGCTGATGCTACCTCCTTTGCCCTTGATGAACAATCACAGAATTATGCCTTTGAATTAGAAGCTGATGGATTCTTAGACTTTACCGAAAGTAATCCATTCGGCGACCCATCGGAGACATACTAATGTTCGGTAACCATTTCTATCATTCCACCATGAGAAAGGCTGTAGCAGTCTTCGGTACTATCTTTAATAATATTAATGTTATCAGAACTAAAGCTGATGGTACAGTATTGAATCAGATTAAGGTACCACTATCATACGGACCTAAACAGAAGTTTCTAGCAAGGCTCGATACATCGTCTGGTGCTGATGCTTCTATGGCGATGAAACTCCCTAGAATGGCATTTGAAATAGCATCATTAGAACTGGACTCTACTCAGAAACTAGGCAAAAGAAATACTATTACAGAATCACATGCTTCTGATGTTACTAAGAAGAAGACAATTAAACATCAAGTAGCATATAATATTAATGTAACATTATTTGTTATGGCTAAGAACCAAGATGATGGACTTCAAGTAGTAGAACAGATCTTGCCATACTTTCAGCCAGAGTACACAGTTACGATTTCGCCAGTAGCAGGATTTGCATATAAACAAGATGTGCCTATTATACTAACTGGTGTTAATATTTCGGATGATTATGAAGGCGACATGATAACAAGAAGGGCTCTCATATATCAATTAGACTTTACTATGAAGATGAAATTCTTTGGGCCGCTTGGTAATCAAGGTGTTATTAGGTCAGTCAACATAGACCTGAATGGTAGTGTTGGTGGATCAGATATCTTGGAAGAAATGTCCTTTACTATAAACCCATCTACTGCAGACGAGGATGATGATTACTCGGTTACTACCACGATTACTTAATTGTTATGGATATAATTATGGAAAATAAGAAAGATAAGCTTAAAGCATCTTTAGAGAAGAATCTGCCTACAATTAGCAAGGCCAAGCCTCTAGTGATTGATAAAGATATAAAAGACGACTATGAATTCTCTAGGAAGACATATAAAGATTTAATCAATACTGGTGTCGGTTCTTTGGATATACTGGCCGAACTTGCAAGAGAGTCCGAACATCCCCGAGCATTCGAAGTACTATCCCAAGCTATTAAGAACATTGGTGATACTACTGATAAGCTTATGAGTCTGCAAAAAGCCAAAAAAGAATTAAATAAAGAAGAGAAAGAAAAGGAAGACCAATCAAAGGTCACTAATAATAATGTATTCGTGGGTTCTACTACCGATCTACAAAGGCTACTAGCCAAAGAAAATGAGAAGATTATAAATCATGCAGAGGATAAAGAATAGCGAATTTGGCTATCTAGGTAATCCTCAAGTAAAACGGGACGGCGTAGAAACACAGTTCACTAAAGAAGAAGTACTGGAATATGCTAAATGCATGAACAATCCAGCATACTTTGCCCGCACCTATCTGAAAGTAATTTCACTTGATCAGGGATTAGTGCCGTTTGACTTATACCCATATCAAGAAAAGATGTTTAACCACTTCAATGATAATAGATTCTCTATTGTTTTAGCATGCAGACAATCAGGTAAATCAATATCATCGGTAGGTTACTTACTGTGGTTTGCATGTTTCCACCCAGAAAAGAACATCGCAGTTCTCGCTAACAAGGGCGCTACTGCTAGAGAGATGTTAGCTAGAGTAACATTAATGCTTGAGAATCTACCATTCTTTTTACAGCCCGGTTGTAAAGCATTGAATAAAGGTTCTATTGAATTTTCTAATAACTCTAAGATTATGGCTGCAGCAACCTCAGGTAGTTCCATTCGTGGTCTATCTATTAACTTATTATTCCTTGACGAGTTTGCATTTGTAGAGAATGACGCACAATTCTATACATCTACATATCCCGTTGTATCATCTGGTAAAGACACTAAGGTTATTATTACCTCTACAGCAAACGGTATAGGTAACGTATATCATAAAATCTGGGAAGGAGCATCACAGGGAACTAACGAATATAAGGGTTTCAGAGTCGATTGGTGGGATGTTCCAGGACGTGATGAAGAATGGAAACGTCAGACGATTTCTAATACATCTGCCTTACAGTTTGAACAAGAATTTGGTAATACATTCCATGGACGAGGTAATACTCTAATTGATGCTAACCATTTACTAGCTCAGCAGTCAGTAGAACCTATTGAATATAAAGAGAACATATGGGTTTATGATTCTCCTAAACAAAACCACGACTATATAATGACAGTGGATGTGGCAAAAGGTAGAGGACAAGACTACTCTACATTTAATGTTATTGATGTTTCGGAAAGACCTTTCCAACAAGTTTGTTGTTTTAGGGATAATAACATATCACCTCTACTACTACCCGATCTAATATATAAATATGCTAACTACTATAATGAAGCATATGTGATTGTGGAAAGTAATGACCAAGGTGGTGTAGTTTGTAACGGTCTATACTATGATTTAGAATATGAGAATATGTTTGTAGAATCATCTATTAAGGCTAATGCTCTTGGCGCGACAATGACCAAGAGAGTTAAAAGGATTGGTTGTTCTACTATAAAGGACTTAATAGAACAGCGTAAGCTAGTTATCAAAGATTCTAATACTATTATAGAAATGAGTACCTTTGTAAGTAAAGGCACATCATATCAAGCAGTAGGGTCTAACCACGACGATTTGATGATGAATTTAGTTATGTTTGCGTGGTTTGTTACTACAGATATATTTGAAGGCATATCAGATATTAATATGAAAGATATGTTATATAAAGAAAGACTAAAAGCAATACAGGATGATATGTTACCATTTGGATTTATACCAGATACTATTGAAAAACCTACGGGTGAGAAACTAATGGGCGATGATAACCTTTGGTTTGAGGGTGACGCATTCGACAAGTTGTTACGATAGGATGTGGTTATTTATAAATAATAGTAGTGAAAATTCGTAAAATACGGATTTAAATTCGTATTATGAACAACATATTAACTAACTCAATGAGAGGATAAAGCGATGGCATTTCAAGTATCACCGGGAGTTCAGGTCAATGAAATCGATGCAACAGGGGTAGTCCCTGCAGTATCAACTTCTATAGGCGGGACAACTGGGTCATTTAATTGGGGTCCGGTAGCTCAGATTGTAACTGTAACTTCAGAGAAAGAACTAGCAGAGACATTCGGAACACCAGATTCTAACACATATAAACATTTCCTCACGGCAGCATCATTTTTGAAGTACGGTGCAGCTCTCAAGGTAGTCAGAACTAAAACTGGGCATGTGAATGCTACAGCAGTAGGTGGCGGACTCTTTGTAGGAAATGACACTAATTATGAAGCCTTGACGGGTATTTCACAAGGAGCTTGGGTAGCTAAATATCCCGGCGTCTTAGGTAATAGTATCCGAGTATCGGTATGTCCGGCTAATGCAACTGCATATGCCGCATGGGCACCATCCGATGCAACACACCCTAAATATAAAGATAACGTATCTGATGTCCCTGGGACTTCTGATTACGCTGCAGATTTAGGTAAAACCTCAGCGGCCGATGAGATGCATATCGTCGTTGTGGATATAAACGGAGCGTGGTCAGGCAAAGATGGAACTATATTAGAAACCTTTGAATTTGTTTCACAGGGTTCTGATGCTAAAAGTTCTGATGGAACTTCTAACTACTACAAAGATGTGATTAATGCACGATCTAAGTATATCAGACATATCGGTGTTCCAACTGGATTAACCGATGCTGGTGAAACAATCGCATCAAACACTACATTCACAACTGTAACAGCGCCTATTGAAAATTCATTAAGTGGTGGCACTGATGATAATTCACCTACAGCCGGAGAGATCAGTACAGGTATTAATCTGTTTGCAGACTCTACTACTGTTGATGTAAACTTATTGTTTGCATATCCAGATGCTAACGGAGTTGAATTAATTGCAGAAAGTCTTATTACTCTTGCAAAAGGTAGAAAAGACTGTATGGCATTCGTATCTCCACCTATTGAAGATTCGAGAGATGCAACCGTACCAACCACTGATGTTAGTGGATGGGTTGCAGGACTAACTTCAACCTCATATGCTTCTGTGGATTCTTCTGCAGTTTATGTATATGACAAGTATAATGATGTGTATCGTTGGATTGGTGCAGCCGGCCATGTTGCTGGTCTATGTGCTAATACTGATAACGTAGCAGATGCATGGTTCTCACCAGCTGGTGTTAATCGTGGTCAACTACTAGGTATTACTAAGTTGGCATATAACCCTAGCAAAGCTAATAGAGATACTCTATACAAAGCAAGATGTAACCCACTGGTATCATTACCAGGTCAGGGAACTATCTTGTTTGGAGATAAAACTTTGTTGAAGAGACCATCTGCTTTCGATAGAATCAATGTTAGACGATTATTCATTACTTTAGAAAAGGCGATCTCAACTGCTGCAGAAGCTCAACTGTTTGAATTCAATGACGAGTTTACTCGCGCACAATTCAGAAACTTGGTTGAACCATTCTTACGTGACGTAAAAGGACGTAGGGGTGTAACAGACTTCTCAGTTATATGTGATACTACTAACAACACAGGTCAAGTTATTGATACTAATAGTTTTGTGGCTGATATCTTTATCAAGCCTGCAAGGTCTATTAACTTCATTAATCTAAACTTTGTGGCAACAAGAACCGGCGTAGATTTCTCTGAAATCTCTGGCGTATAAGGGAGAATAGAAAATGGCAATTTTAGGCGTAGATGATTTTAAATCCAAATTAGTGGGTGGCGGTGCTCGTGCTAACATGTTCAAGGTTACTTGTAACTTTCCTGGTTACGCACAAGGTGATGTTGAATTAACTTCTTTCTTAGTGAAGGGTGCTCAGATGCCTGCTTCTATAATTAGTCCTATCATGGTTCCTTTCCGTGGTAGACAATTACAGATTGCAGGTGACAGAACATTCGAGCCATGGTCAATAACAGTTATTAACGATGTTGACTTTAGTGTTCGTGGTGCTTTTGAAAGATGGATGAACGGTATCAACAACCATAATGAAAATACAGGACTATCTAATCCTACTGACTATCAAGCTGACATGATTGTAGAACAATTAAATAAAGCTGGAGAAGTCACTAAGAAGTATGATATCCGTGGGACTTTCCCAACTAACTTGAGTGCAATTGAACTCTCTTATGATTCTGAAAACCAGATCGAAGAGTTTACGGTTGAACTACAAGTTCAGTATTGGGAGTCCAATACTACATCATAATTAGGTGTATAAATATAATAGAAGGAGGGATTAGATTCCCTCCTGATATTATTTGAGGAAATATATATGGCCGATTTTTTTGGTTTTGAAATAAAGAGAAAGGGAAATGTAGAACCTGTTAGGCCTTCATTTGTACCCGATACAGAAGAAGATGGTTCTGGCGTTATTCAAGCTGGAGGCCACTTTGGCGCGTATCTTGATTTAGATGGAGATAAAGCCAAGAATGAAGTTGATTTAATATTTAAGTATAGAGATATTGCAGCTCAACCAGAAACCGATGCTGCTATTGAGGACATTGTTAATGAGTCTATTGTGGGCGACAACGATGAAGCTCCAGTAAACTTAATTCTGGACAAATTAGAAATTTCTGATAAGATTAAAGAGTCTGTTAAGAACGAGTTTGAAACAATATTACAGTTACTAAATTTCAATTCGTATGCACATGATATATTCAGAAAGTGGTACGTTGATGGAAGATTACCTTATCACATTATTATAGATGATAAGTCTCCAAAGAATGGTATTAAAGAATTAAGATATATTGACCCTACTATGTTAAGAAAGGTCAAAGAGATAGAAGAAGAAAAAGACGCCAAGACTGGTGCAATGATAATTACGAAGCAGCAAGAATACTTCTTGTTTCAAGATGGTAAAATGAATGCTTCTAATCAAGGGATTAAGATACATCCAGATGCTATATGTTATGCAACTTCTGGTATGTTGGATCCTACTAGGAAAAGAATTTTATCTTACTTGCATAAAGCAATTAAGCCTGTTAACCAATTAAGGATGATGGAAGATTCTTTGGTTATCTACAGAATCAGTAGAGCACCAGAGCGTAGAATCTTTTACATTGACGTTGGTAACTTACCTAAGGGTAAGGCAGAAGAATACCTCAAGGGTATTATGAGCCAGTATAGAAACAAATTAGTATATGATGCTAATACTGGTGACCTTAAAGACGATAGAAAGCATATGTCAATGCTGGAAGATTTCTTCTTGCCACGTAGAGAAGGTGGTAGGGGTACAGAAATTACTACATTGCCCGGTGGTGAAAACCTAGGACAGATTGATGATATTATATACTTTCAAAAGAGATTGTATAAGTCGTTGAATGTTCCTATTAGTAGACTAGAACAAGAACAACAGTTTACTCTAGGCAGAAGTAATGAAATCTCTAGGGATGAGATTAAATTTAAGAAGTTCATTGATAGACTCAGAAAGAGATTCAGTGATGTATTTAATCAACTATTAAAAACTCAGTTGATTCTTAAAGGTATTATTACTGAACAAGATTGGGATGAGTGGAAGACATATATTGCATATGACTACATAGAAGACAACTATTTTGCAGAATTGAAAGAATCTGAAATGATGCGAGAAAGATTTGATATGTTGGGTACAGTAGATGAATACGCTGGTAAGTATGTTTCTATTGAATGGATCGCTAAGAATGTTCTTAAAATGGACGATGATTCCATGAAAGAGATGGAAAAACAGATCACAGCCGAAAAAGAGTTGATGGGTGATGATGAAGATGACGTTGACTATTAAAATATTATAAATATATACTAGGAGAGAATTAAATAATGAGTATTGAACAGATCATTGATAAGGTAGGAAAAGGTGATAACATAGGTGCTGGTAAAGCATTCGATAATGTTATTGCAGTTAAATTACAGGCCGCTTTAGATGCAGAGAAAATCTCAATTGCGTCTACTATGGGCAAACCTTCTGATACAGATTCAGAAGAGTAAATATAGGATAAACTATAATGAGACTAATAAGTGAGTATCATGATAGTAACCTTCAGGTTATTACAGAAAAGACCGAAAAGGGTGGCAGTACATATGTCATCGAAGGCGTGTTTATGCAGGCCGATAAAAAGAATAGAAACGGACGGATATACGATAAGAGTATCCTAGAAGGTGCCGTTGATAAATATGTAACAGAACAAGTCAAGACAGGTAGAGCAGTCGGTGAGTTAAATCATCCAGAAGGCCCTACTATTAATCTTGACAAAGTTTCACATAAGATTACAGAACTCAGATTTGAGGGAAGTGATGTTATAGGAAAAGCATCAATACTGAACACCCCTATGGGCAATATCGTAACTGGTTTGTTAGAAGGTGGAGTAAAGCTTGGTGTATCAAGTCGTGGTATGGGAACTCTTGTGAATAAACAAGGTGTGTCGCACGTTGGAAAGGATTTTATGCTTTCTACCGTGGATATCGTTCAAGACCCTTCGGCTCCAGAGGCGTTTGTCAATGGAATCATGGAAGGTGTTGAATGGGTATGGAACAACGGAATACTTTGTCCACAAGACATTGAAGAAATTGAGACTGAAATAAAAGAAGCTCGAGGTGTTGGCTCTGCTAATATTGAGATTAAAGCTTTTAAGAATTTCCTCTCTAAACTTGTAAATTCTTAATAGGAGAATACAAAATGTCAAAAGACGAAAATAAACTAGAAAATGATCTAGCAGTCGATGGCATATCAGAAGATGCTGAAGAGCTTGAGAACGAGCTCGTTGAAGACCAACAAGTTGAAGACGAAGAAGTTCTTGATGAAGCTAAGGTAAAAGAAGAAGAAGACGAAGATGACGAGGAAGAAGAAGTCGAGGAATCTGCAGATGATGCAGAAGACGAAGACGAAGAACCCGAAGTCAAAGAAGTTTCTATTCCGAAGACCAAAGCCGGAGTTATTCAAGCAGCAGTTGATATGTTGAAGAAAGCTAGAAAAGAAGATGCGCAGAAAATATATGCTAAAATGGCGAAAGTCGATGAATCCGAAGATGATGGATCCGTTGCTAAGAGTATTAAGGCCGCTCCTCAGAAGAAAAACGAACTTAAGGCGAAAGCTAAAGTTGAGTCCGTTGACTTCTCAGAAGACCTAGATGCTGTAATCGCTGAAGAAGCTACTTTATCTGATGGGTTCCGTGGCAAAGCCGGTGCAATTTTTGAGGCAGTACTTACTAGTAAGCTATCTCAAGAAATGGACAGACTTGAAACTGAGTACGCGCAGAATCTCGAAGAAGAGGTTTCCGAAGTTAAGAGTGAACTAGTTGAGAAGGTTGATTCCTACTTAAACTATGTTGTTTCTAACTGGATGGAGACTAATGAAGTTGCAGTAACCGAAGGTCTTAGGACTGAAATTGCTGAAGACTTTATGACTTCTTTACAATCAGTGTTCAAAGAACATTATATCGATGTACCCGAAGGTAAAGTTGATTTGGTAGACGATCTCGCCGAACAAGTTGCTGAACTGGAAGTTACATTAAACAAAACCACAGAAGATAATATCAAACTACATGAATCTGTCCAAACTTTGGAAAGAGCTGATATAGTAAGAGAACAATCTTCAGGGCTTGCCGACACAGAAGCTGAGAAGCTAGGCGCTTTGGTTGAAGATATTGAATTCGATAACAAAGATAACTTTGAAATGAAAGTTAGAGTTGTTAAAGAGTCATACTTCACAAAAGCAATTAGTGAATCAGTAGATGAACTATCAAGCATTGCAGGTACTGACGAGGTTCAAACCGAAGTTAGTGATGTTATGTCAAGATATACACAAGCAATCTCGAAATTTAACAAGTAATCTAATAGGAGAAAACATAAAATGTTTAATTCAGATACAAATCTAATGGAAAAATGGTCTCCAGTACTAGAACACGGTGACGTACCTAGTATTCAAGACAAGTACAAGAAGGCTACTGTAGCCAGATTGTTGGAAAACCAAGAAATGGCACTTCGCGAAGATGCCGCAAATATGGGCGGAAACTTCATCTCTGAAGCAGCTGCACCTAACTCAGGCGCCGGTGGCGCTAACCTGGCTACGTTTGATCCCGTTCTTATCTCTTTGGTAAGACGTGCAATGCCTAACCTCATCGCTTATGATATCGCTGGCGTTCAGCCAATGACTGGACCTACTGGTCTTATCTTTGCAATGAAGTCTAAGTACAGCACACAGGGTGGAGATGAAGCATTATTCGGCGAAGCTGATACAGACTTCTCTGGAACTGGAACTCATCAAGCAGATCCAACTGGTTTAGTTGGTGTTCTTGATGCTGACACAGATGGTAGTATCGCTGATACTGCTGACACAGTCTCTACTCACGGTGAAGGTCTTACGACTGCAGCTGCTGAAAGACTTGGTGTTGGTGAGTCTGGTGACGGATCATTTGGTGAAATGGCATTCTCAATCGAGAAAGCTACAGTAACTGCTAAGTCACGTGCTCTTAAAGCAGAGTACACTATGGAATTAGCTCAAGACCTTAAAGCAGTACACGGTCTAGATGCTGAAGCAGAACTTGCTAATATTCTTTCTTCTGAAATCCTTGCGGAAATCAACAGAGAGTTAATTAGAACTGTCTATAAGAAAGCTACTATTGGTGCTTTGACTTCAAACGTTGCTCTTAAAGGTGCGTTTAATGTTGACACAGATGGTGACGGTCGTTGGATGGTTGAGAAGATCAAAGGTCTTATTATGCAAATCGAAAGAGAAGCTAATCAGATCGCCAAAAGCACTAGACGTGGAAAAGGTAACTTTATTGTTGTTTCTTCTGACGTAGCTTCTGCAATTGCAGCTGCTGGTGTTATGGACTATGCTCCTGCAATGTCTACTGGACTTCAGGTTGATGATACTGGTAATACCTTTGCTGGTGTTATGAGTGGAAGAATCAAAGTATATATTGATCCATATGCTACTGGTGACTTCGTATGTGTTGGTTACAGAGGTACTAACCCATATGATGCTGGTCTATTCTATTGCCCATACGTTCCTTTAACTATGGTTAAAGCCGTTGGTGAGAATGACTTCCAGCCTAGAATCGGATTCAAGACAAGATACGGTATGCAGCAGAACCCATTCGTGGGTGTTGCAGCAGGTGCTGGTACAGATCGTGCCAACCCGTACTTCAGAATCTTCCGTGTTGACGGACTTATGACTTAATTTTAAGTTATATTGATTCACCTAAAGGGACTCTTCGGAGTCCCTTTTTTTATGCCTTATATTTTAACCCTTATAAATACTATTATGGAAGACATATACAAAGATGGAAGATGGAATTACTGGGGTCTAGTAGAAGATCCTGAAGAGGAAGAAGATGACACTAACAACCAATAAGAACTTTTTGAGTCCAGTAGGGTTTCACTTTGCTGTAAGCGCTCAGAGCTTTCCAAACCTTGAGTATTTTTGTACGGCAGTGACCCTGCCCGGCATATCTCTTTCGGAATCAAATGTACCCTTCAGAGGCACTAATATTGCCATGACTGGTGATAGAATAAACTTCGATGCACTTGCAATTAGGTTTAATGTAACAGAGAATATGGATAACTACATTGAAATGTTTAACTGGATGCATAACATCATTAAAGACCCTCTGGGTGAATCCTATAAGTTTGATGCAACACTATCCATACTAACATCACATAACAATGTGAGTAAAGAGATATTATTTAAAGATTGTTTCCCTACAACACTGTCTGCCTTAGAGTTCTCTACTCAGCAAACCGATGTTGAATACCTCCAAGCAGATGCTTCATTCAAGTATACATACTATGAGATAAAATAAAGGTTTACTTTTGTCTGTATTTGTAGTATAATAGTACTTAAAACAGATTATTTTTAAACCAGTGAGATTACATTATGAATAACTTAGAAAAAATATTAGAAATGTGGAAGAAAGACTCTCTCATAGACGAGATGAGACTTGATGAATCCTCCCGGGATTCGGCTAAACTCCACTCCAAATACCTAGAACTATATAGCGTAAATAAGATGCGACTTAAAAAGCTCGATCTTGACTTTAAGATTATTCTTAGAGATAAGTTTATGCATTATAACGGTAAACTAACTAAAGCAGAGATGGACGAGAAAGGGTGGGATTATGATCCACTTAATGGGTTAACTGTACTTAAAGGCGATATGGATAAGTGGTATGATGCCGATCCAGTTGTTCAAGCTCATCAAGCCAAGATGGAATATACCAAAGAGATGT
>Ga0209482_1001830_pt1 | contig 13911 bp, 13 predicted proteins | sample CoawatmetaG10DNA_FD_187512 | JGI IMG/M metagenome (GOLD analysis project Ga0209482, IMG submission 187512) | Marine microbial communities from the West Antarctic Peninsula - Coastal water metaG104-DNA (SPAdes) (version 2) | ecosystem: Environmental > Aquatic > Marine > Coastal ...
AAAACATAACCTCCGTTATTTGCAAATGCTATAACGCTCCCCATGATTGGACTCATTTTAGCAATTGCTCCTGAGCGAAGGTAGTCGCCGTAGGAGAATCCTCCTGGCAAAATAACACAGTCCACATTCTGTAGGTCAGCGTCTTTATGCCAAAGGTTAACAGTCTCATAGCCCATGATCGTTTCTAGAACGTAAATCATGTCTTGATCACAGTTTGATCCGGGAAAGGTGATTACACCAAATTTCATAGCGTTATGCGTAATTAATTTGTCCAAAGGTACGCTCTTTGGGTAAATATGCTGTTAAGCCAAGCGGTGAGAAATGGCAAAAAGAACACGCGCTCCAACGTTCGCATCCCATTGGCCTTTTCCAGGAGCTACTTCTACCAAATCACCACCAATTATTTTACGACCAGAAGCAACTACGGCGTCTAATAAGTAAGTGAATTGAGCCATTGAAAGCCCATCGGGAACAGGCGTCCCTGTATTTGAGCAAAGAGACGGGTCAAACCCATTCATATCGACCTGGGCTGACGCTGGCTTCACCTCTCGTGGACAATCAACAGTTCCGGCGCCATAACTAACGGTGAGATCCCAGGGTGCGTGTAAAACAGGAATATCACATTCGTCTGCATCAAAAGGCAAACCAAAAAGGTTGCTGTTCACGCAGGTTCGTTCGGGTTGAACGCTCTGATTTTGTCTTGCTTGTTCATTGGATGAATTCGTAGTAGAAAATTACGGATTGTAAATAGATAGGGGAATTTTTTTTCGCGTGTTTGTTTGGAGCGTTTTTAGGTAGACATGCAGCACATAAATTCCAGTGGACGGTTCCTTGTTCATCCAGCTTTTTGGCCTTATTTCAAACAAATGGTCTCCGGCTACTATAGGTTCATTTTGCATCATATTGTAGACAGGACGGCCTGAAAAATCAGTTACGGAAATGGAGATCTGTGAGACCGTCGCCACGGAAAGAGACAGTTGTGTCGTAGGATGATAGCTTAGTGGGTCATAGGATATCACAGGAGTAGAGAGGGTGATATTTAGGTCTGATAATAGAAGGGCGGAAGAAATGGAATTTGCTTTATGAGGAGAAGCTTCCGTAGGGCAGCACCACTTGGGATGGTGTGACCCCCAGTTATACTGGCTTTTCCCTGAATGCTGAAACGAGATGCGTTCTCTGCTCAGGCGCATATTGGAGGTAGGATAAGGAGGGTAAGTCAATTCATCGATAACCTGTCCAAAAGGTGCTAAAAGAACTAATCTTGTGGTGTCATTAGATAAATTGAAAGGTGCACCATAGGCAATATACTGGTGCGGTACTATTACCGGCCTAAGTGCAAGTAAGTGCCCATCAAACGGACAGAAGCCAGGCGTTAATTCATCAGCATCTATTATGGAATAGACGGAAGATTTTGCCACTTGTAGGTGATGAACGTATAGTGGATGCGCCGCTCCATTATAAAGCTCTATAAATTCATTCATGGTGTCCGGATTGAAGTGCACTTCACTGAAGAAAAGTTCTCCAGAATCTGGGAAGTGACAGTTAGAAAAATTAAAAACAGTATCCCCTAGCGCGTGCGTTAAAGGCAGCCCGGTTGGAAGGACGAATGGAGAAAAAGCGTGAAAGGATAAGGCCAATGCACTAGGATGATCATTTGTCCCCGGAAGCGTGAGATAGGGGAACACGTTGTAGGCAAACAGTCCATAAACTAGGCCATAGGGGTCTGCATAAAAGTCAGTGATTTCATTCGATTTTGGGCTTGACAGCGGTCTTGTATTTGGTACATAGGCATTTAAGGGAAAGACCGAGAATTGAGGATAAGTACCGGATATTGAATCGGCTCTAAGCATGAAATCACCAGCTAGTTCATGGGCTTTAAAAATGTTTTTGTAATGCTGTACGGCTAGAGGAATGTGGGATTTTTCAATAATGATAACTCCGGTAGAAGGCAAACTTAATGACGGTATAACTTGGTTGTTGTATTGGGATATAAAGGTGCTGCCTAATACCGTTATTCCTGAGTCAATCCGGATGGAGTAAGCGGTGACTTCACCATCGTCTTCAAGAACATTCAAGGTAGAAGCGCCAATGTCCTTTAATGATTGAACCACGATAAAGAAACCGCCATATTCTTTAAACGGATGGACTGCCGATACCCAGACATCACCCTGCTTGGCATAGTTCACCTGGAGGCTATCTAAAAAGGGAACAGCAACATTACCCTCAGCATCCTGAGCCTCAGGCAACAGAACACCTAACGAACCCTGTTTTAGTGGATGTTTCGAGGAAAAGTGCCACTGCTCGTCAAAATGATTCGTAACAAATGCAGTATCTATATTTTCTTTGGAATATACCAGGGTATAATTTCTGTTTGGAACAGGGGTGACTTCCGCCCATTCGTTCCAGGTTACCATTAACGTAAAAGGGTCTAAAACATCAATTTTTTTAACCTCCGGTCCAAGGGTGTCTGGAAAATCATACCCCGAGGCATGCAATGTTGAAAACAGAAACTTATCCACTCTTGTCGAGGTGTATTTGCAGTAGAGAGACAGTGTAGTTGATCGTAATAAGGTGCTGTCATTCACCATGAATAACAGGCTGTCACCGGCGTATACCGTAAAGTTTGCTGAACTGTCCCGTTCCACTCTTAGCTCCAATAGGGGCTTACTGTGATCTACAAACCCAGGCGCTACGGCCAGCGCAGTGTCTACATAGTCGTGATGAAGGCTTAGGCTCAGGTTATCTGCCGGTCCACCCCCGCAGCGCAAAGCGTAATAACTATTTCCGTTTTGTAGAAACCTGAATTCACAGAAATTTGAAGAGGAGGGATTGAAGTCCATTTGAATATTAATTTCCCATACCGCATCTAGCCCTGCCGTTGAAGGCCTCGACCACATTAGGGATCCAGCCGTAGGAGCATCACTACGCAAGCCGTCTTGAGTGTAATTCATGAAAGCAGTATCTCCATACCAATCTGCAGAGGGACTTAAAAGGGAGTCGCTTAGGGTAGTGAATTGTCCCCAAACAATGGTGGTTGTGAGGGAAATAAAAAAGGTGAGTCGTTGACGTAAGAATGCACTCTTCATAAAGGAGAATAAGTTTAAGTTTGTGGGATACTATATAAGTTAAGCGAATTTTTTATGAGAATTGCTGTCGTAGGTGCCACCGGTATGGTGGGCCAAGTCATCTTGAAAGTTTTAGCGGAACGCAATTTTCCGGTAACCGAACTTTTGCCTGTAGCCTCTGCACGAAGCGTGGGTAAAAAAGTGATGTTTGGGGGAAGAGAATGGGACGTCATCTCATTAGAACAAGGGTTGGCCGCGTCCCCGGACATCGCTTTGTTTTCTGCTGGTGGAGCAACTTCTTTAGAATGGGCACCAAAGTTTGCTGCTGCTGGCACGAAGGTGGTGGACAACTCGAGTGTTTGGCGCATGGACCCCACAAAGAAGCTGATCGTTCCGGAGATTAACGCGGACAGTATTACTGCTGAAGACATGATCATTGCCAACCCTAACTGCTCAACTATTCAGTTGGTCATGGCTTTGAATCCGTTACATCAGGTTTTTGGCGTAAAACGTGTAATTGTAAGTACCTACCAGAGTGTGACTGGAACAGGAAAGGCTGCGGTAGACCAGCTGGAAGGCGAACGAGAAGGTATAAACCCAGAAATGGTGTATCCCTACGTGATTGACAGAAACTGTATTCCTCACTGCGATACATTTCTAGACAATGACTACACAAAGGAAGAAATGAAAATGACCCTTGAGACTGTTAAAATCATGGGTGACGAAAAAATAAAATTATCTGCTACAGCGGTAAGGGTTCCTGTTCAAGGTGGCCATAGCGAGAGTGTGAACGTGGAATTTCAAGGAGAATATACCATGGAAGAGGTACGTAAGTTGCTCTCTCAAACTCCTGGTGTAACCCTCCAAGACCGCCCCGAATTCAATACGTATCCCATGCCATTGATGGCAGCAGGTAAAAATGATGTATTCGTAGGCCGGTTACGTCGAGATTTCACGACAGATAATGCCCTCCACATGTGGATTGTCTCTGACAACCTTCGCAAAGGCGCGGCCACTAATACCATTCAGATCGCGGAGGTGTTGGTGGCAAAAGGATATATTGGTTAAAAAGTAGCTGAAGGTGCTATTCACGAACCCATGGAACCAGAATCCCACTTTTGGTGTTAAACTAATTATGAAAGTAAAAGTATTAGCAATGGCCGTATTAGGACTCGCGTTGAGTTGTACGGCGCAAACCAATAAAAAAATGAGTGACGCTTACGCTATGGCGACAGTTCCTGTTGCTGGAGAAGGACAAGAAGTGGCTGTCTTTGCCTCTGGATGTTTCTGGGGTACAGAATACTATCTACAAAAGGTTGATGGTGTAGTCGCAACTACCTGTGGCTACACGGGAGGCCTTGTAAAGAACCCAACGTATAGAGAGATCTGTAATAAAAGGACTGGACATTACGAAGCGGTACACGTGTTGTATGAGCCTCAAAAAGTGTCTTTTGAAGAATTGGCCCGTGTATTCTTTGAAACCCATGACCCTACACAGCGTGATGGTCAGGGACCAGATATAGGTCCACAATATAGAAGCGCTATATTTTTTCAAAACGACCAACAACGTGCGGTATCTGATGAGCTCAAGAGACTATTAGTCACTAAGGGTTTTGACGTTGCCACGGAAATTCTTCCAGCCGCAGTGTTTTATTCTGCTGAAAATTACCATCAAGATTACTATGATAATAAAGGAGGGACGCCATATTGTCACGCCCCTAGAAAATTATTTTAGAGACTTGATCCCCACCCAACAAAAAGCCCCCAATCGTGAAGCGATTGGGGGCTTTTTTATGCAATAAATTTCTCTTTATTCCGGGTGCACCAATTCAAAATCCTCCATGAATTTTGTTGTGTAAACTCCTCTTCTGAAGTCTTCATTTTTCAACAACTGCTGGTGGAATGGAATCGTAGTTTTAATTCCTTCAATAATAAATTCATCCAATGCGCGCGCTAGTTTTTCTAAAGACTCCTCACGAGTCCTCGCGGTTACAATCAGCTTCGCTATCATGGAGTCATAATACGGAGGAATAACGTATCCAGAATAACAATGTGTATCAAGACGGACACCGTGACCACCGGGAGCATGGAAAGAATCAATCTTACCCGGACACGGACGGAAGTCGTTAAAGGCATCCTCTGCATTAATTCTAACCTCAATGCTATGCATTTCAGGGAAGTAGTTTTTACCTGAAATACGCTCCCCTGCTGCTACTTTTATTTGTTCGCGTATCAAGTCAAACCCAACAACTTGCTCTGTTATAGGATGCTCCACTTGAATACGTGTGTTCATTTCCATGAAGTAGAAATTGCGGTCTTTATCTACTAAAAACTCAACCGTTCCAGCTCCTTCATAGGCGATATATTCCGCAGCTTTTACCGCAGCATCTCCCATTTTTTTTCGGAGTTTGTCTGTCATAAATGGCGATGGCGTTTCCTCAACTAATTTCTGGTGACGTCGTTGAATGGAACAATCACGCTCGCTTAAGTGACAGGCTTTTCCGAAGCTATCGCCCACGATTTGAATTTCAATGTGACGTGGCTCAAGAATGAGTTTTTCCATGTACATGGCATCATTACCAAATGCCGCTGCCGCTTCTCGGCGAGCACTGTTCCATGCATCTTGGAGATGTTTCTCGCTCGGTACGGCTCGCATTCCCTTACCACCACCACCGGCGGTCGCTTTGACCATCACGGGATATCCAATCTCTTGCGCTGTTTTGACCGCATGTTCATAGGTTGCCATGACACCTTCAGATCCCGGTACACAGGGTACACCGGCTTCTTTCATGGTTTCCTTAGCGGTCGCTTTGTCTCCCATCTTATCGATCTGGTCTGCGGAGGCACCAATAAACTTGATACCGTGCTCAGCACAGATTCGAGAGAATTTGGAGTTTTCACTTAGAAAACCATATCCAGGGTGGATAGCGTCAGCGTTCGTTATTTCTGCCGCCGAGATAATGTTCGGAATGCTGAGGTAACTCTCGGAAGAAGCTGCTGGACCTATACATACTGCTTCATCAGCAAAGCGCACGTGTAGAGAATCGGCATCGGCTTTGGAGTAAACAGCAACCGTTTTAATGCCCATTTCCTTACACGTTCTTATCACGCGAAGAGCAATCTCGCCGCGGTTGGCAATGAGTACTTTCTTAAACATAATGTGGCTCTTTACAGCGTTACTTATGATGGATCAACTAAGAATAATGGCTGGTCATATTCGATCGGGCTTTTGTCATCAACAAGAACCTTGACAATGGTACCGCTAACTTCGCTCTCAATCTCATTAAAGAGCTTCATAGCTTCTACGATACAGAGTACATCACCCTCACCAATCGTATCACCAACCTTAACAAAAACATCATGTTCTGGTGACTGACTGCGGTAGAAGGTACCTATCATTGGAGATTTTACGGTAATGTAATTTGCGTTCTCCTCGGCTTCTTGCACTGCCGCTGCTTGCGCTGGTGCCACCGGCATAGCCTGTTGCGGAGCGATGGTCTGTATATATGAAGCCTGTGGTTCTAACGCACCAGAAGCGGTTTTAATGTTAATCTTAAATTCTTCTGTTTCTAAGCTCACTTCTTGTGCGCCACTTTTGACGACAAATTTGATAAGCGCTTGGATTTCCTTGGAGTCCATATTATGAGTATTTTTTTATTTAAATGTAATATGAAGTTACGTGTTATTTCTTGTCAATGGCCCATGTTACCCAGATGGCGCCCCAGGTAAAGCCACCACCAAAAGCAGCAAAAATCAAGTTGTCACCTTTATTAAATTTATGGCGATTATCCCATAAACACAAAGGGATAGTAGCTGAAGTGGTATTGCCGTATTTTTCAATGTTGATCAGGACTTTCTCCGGTGTCAACTCCATGCGTCGTGCGGTTGCATCAATGATGCGTAGGTTCGCTTGATGTGGAACTAGGTAAGCAACATCGTCACCGGTCATGTTATTCTTTTCTAAAATTTCTGCTGAGGTATCCGCCATATTACTTACCGCAAAACGGAAAACACTTTTACCTTCTTGACGAATAGCATGTTGTTTATTGTCTATGGTTTCATGTGATGGCGGTAAAAAAGATCCACCAGCTTCGATGCGCAAGAAATCTCGCCCTTGAGCATCTGTTCTAAGAATTTCATCTTGAATTCCGTACCCCTCCTCTGACGGCTCCATAAGGGCTACCCCACAACCATCTCCGAAAAGAATACATGTTGTTCTGTCTTCATAATCAACAATCGAGCTCATGACATCTGAGCCCACGACCAATACTTTCTTATACTTACCGCTTTCTATGTAGGCAGCAGCAGAACTAACGGCATACAAAAAAGAGGAACAAGCCGCTTGTAGATCAAAAGCGAAGGCATGTTTTGCCCCAATTTCCTGAGCAATAAAAGCAGAGGTAATGGCAACGGGCATATCTGGAGTGACAGAAGCTAAAACAACCAGGTCAATATCTTCTGTTGTGATGCCATATTCAGCTTTCATAGCTTCAACGGCCTTGATCGCTAAATACGAAGCACCTTTGCCTTCCTCAGGCTTCAGGATTCGTCTTTCTTTGATGCCCGTTCTGCTTGTGATCCACTCATCGTTGGTATCCACCATGTCTGCCAACTCTGCATTGGTTAAAACATATTCCGGAACATATCCGCCTATTGCTGTGATCGCTGCTTTCATTCTTGTCTTCATTCAGGAGGCTAAAATAGGAGGCATAATCTTATTAAAGCAATGTAAAAAAGAAAAAGTAGCCCATAAATGGACTACTTTCTTGTAAATCAGTGTATTATGTATAAGCTTAATTAAGCTTTTTCCATGACTACTTTGCCCTTATAATAGAGCTTTCCTTCGTGCCAGTGAGCGCGGTGGTATAGGTGTGTTTCACCAGTAGTAGGACATACGGCTAATTGTTGATCCGCTGCCTTATAGTGCGTTCTACGCTTATCTCTTCTCGTGGTGGACTGTCTGCGCTTAGGATGTGCCATTGTACTTAATTATTTATTGTTCAATAAGTTTTTTAATTGATCCCATCTTGGATCACTCTCTGTTTCTTTCAATTCTTCTACCTCTTCGATAAAGTCTTCCAAACCATTGCCCGCATTGGGACCAAGTAATTTAGACGGAATACTGAGAACTACTAATTCGTATATGTTTTGCGCAATTCTAAGCGTGTGCTCTGAATGTGGCAAAATCAACAACTCTTCGTTTTCATCGTTGTACTCCTCTCCAAACTTCACCTGAATGCTAAACGAGTTCTCTAACTCTTGTGTAAACAGTTCGTTCATTATATCACAAAGCGCTTGAATACTGCCTTTAAACGTGAAATCTAAATCAAAAACGGTCTCACTTTTCAACATCGTCATGCGGGCATTACCCTGCAATCCGGTGTAGTCTGTGTAACCAAAAAGTTCAAAGAACGTATCGTTCAATTCAAAATCAAAGTGATGTGTTCCAACGCTTAAGCCAGAAAAGAGGATATTAAAGTCCTTTGTTTTCACTTGTCAGTTATATCTGAATGAGCGTGCAAAGATATTCAAATTGTTGAAAACTTCTAACGCTTATCCTTTTGTTTTTTCAGAGGATTTTTTGTCATCTCGTCATACATGGTTCTTTGGTGGAAAACATCTATCGCAGAGAATAACGAACCCCTGAATGAATTTTCGTCGGCAACCCCATTTCCCGCTACGTTCATCGCTGTTCCGTGGTCTGGAGATGTTCGTACAACATCTAGCCCAGCAGTGAAGTTTGTTCCCGTACCCATGGCAATTGCCTTGAAAGGAATTAAGACTTGATCGTGGTACATCCCTAATACGGCATCAAATTTCATATCGAAACCTTGACCAAAGAATCCATCTGCAGGGAACGGTCCCTTGATGATGGCATCTTTTGATTGTGATTTCGCAATGGCCGGAGCGATGATATCTTGCTCCTCTTTTCCTATAGTCCCCATTTCCCCTGCATGTGGATTCAGTCCAAGGATCGCAATAGTAGGTTTGATTTTGCCAAAATCACGCTTTAAACTGCCCTTAAGAATAGATATTGCGTTTACAATAGCTTCTTCTGTAAGACTCTCTGAGACCGATGATACTGGAATATGACCTGTAACTGTGGCAACCTTGAGTTGCTCAGAGGTGAGTAACATCAGAACCTCGTTGCTAAATGCGGATGCTAAATAACCGGTATGTCCTGTAAAACCCTCAACACCATCTGCAATATTGTGCTTGTTTATAGGCGCTGTAACAATCGCGTCAATTTCGCCTGATTTCGCTGCAGCTATAGCTGCATCGATGCTTTTAAGGGCATAGCTCCCGCTAACATCTGTTGGTGTCCCTAGTGATAACTCCACATTGTCTTCCCATACATTAATGAGATTGTTTTTACCGCGGTGTATATCGTTAACTGAATCGCAAATGTGAAAGTTGAAATCTCTACGGTTGATGGCATTTCTATGGTAAGAAGCAAGTTTACTTGATGCGAAAACAACTGGAGTACATAAATCTAAGATGGCCTTATCCTCCAGAGACTTAATGATCACTTCCATGCCAACGCCATTGAGGTCACCACACGTGATGCCAATCACCGGCTTCTTGAGCACATTAGGAATTACCTCGTGGGCTCTACTGCTGGACCCTTCGAAATCATTAGCATAAAGTGCAGCCTGATCGGCCAACTTACTTTGAACACTTTCTGAAACTGGCGTTGCCTTAACATTTCTAGCCGGAGCTGTACCCTTGCCTTTATTTCTGTTGCGGTTTCTGTTGTTTCTTTGAGCGCCGTCCTCAGTGTTACCGTCGTTTTGATCTGATTTATTGCGATCAATGACCTGAGGCTTAGCAGTGCTTCTCGGACTTGTAGCACCTATTTCTTTCCCCCCGTCAGGAGTTTCTGTTTTCCTACGTGGATTACGATTTCGACCTCCGCGTCTTCTGCGGTTAGGATCGTTGTTACCACTTTTATCATCACCCGTTGAAGCGCTAGGCTTTTGGGTATTGTCTTTGCTGTCGCTCATGAACTTATTTCTTACTTAAAAAGTCAAAAAGTAATCTAACACCTATCCCCGTGCCTCCTTCCACTTGATAACCGATGCGCTTGGCTAAAAAGGCAGGACCGGCGATATCCAAGTGAATATAAGGGTAATCCGTAAAGTGCTCTAAAAATTTACCGGCTGTGATGGCGCCTCCCTCTGCACCGCCTATATTTTTAAGATCTGCGATTGGGCTTTTCAATAAATCTTTGTATTCATCCCAAAACGGAAACTCAACCACACGTTCGCGTGTCAATTCCCCGCTTTCTTGCAGAGCTGACATTTCTAAGGGAGAGGCATTTCCCATACCGACAATCGCATAACGACCTATAGCACGGGCTGCCGCACCTGTTAAGGTAGCGAGATCAATCACGAGTTCTGGGTTATATCGTTTTGCATAAACCAAAGCATCGGCTAAAATTAATCGGCCTTCTGCATCAGTGTTTAATACCTCAACCGTTGTTCCATCAGAAATGGTAATAACATCACCTGGAGTAACGGCATTTCCACCGGGTCTATTGTCTGTAGCAGGAACAAGACCTATGATGTGAAGAGGAAGTTTTGCTTCGGCAATAGAACTCATCGCACCTAAAACAGCCGCAGCACCCCCCATGTCACTTTTCATAGTGTCCATAAAGTTGGAGGGCTTAAGGCTCAAGCCGCCTGTGTCATAAACAACACCTTTCCCTACCAGTACTATTGGCTTTGAGTTTGTTGCGCCTTCCGGCTTATGTTCCATTATAATGAAGGTAGGAGGCTCAGGTGATCCATAATTGACCGCCATTAAACCGCCCATTTTTAAGCTTTCAATTTGTTTTTTCTCTAAAACCTCTACGGAGAAACCATGGCGCTTCCCTGCCTCACGTGCTTCCTGAGCAAGTTGCGTTGCTGTAAGGTCAATGACGGGTCTGTTGACCAGGTCTCTCGCGAACAGCGTACCCATTGAAGAAATTGCAATGGCACGCATTTCAGAAGAATCGGCTTGAGCAACTTCTAGTTGTACTAATGAATTTCTGCGTTTGTGTGCATCTGAGAAGTAGCGCAAGAACTGGTAGTTTCCTAAAATAGCGCCTTCCGCGATTTCAGAATCATAACTTCCTTCCAGACGAACACGATCATAGTTAAGGGCATTTAACTTAAGGGCCAATTGACTTCCGGCCAACCGCATTTTTTCAGCACGTTCAGCCACTGGATTCTCTTTCGTAACCTTATAAATCCAAACGGTGCTGTCTGACTGTTGCAGTTCCATCCATTTTTCGTCAAACGTATCTCCAAAATGCTTCATGCGTTTCATGGCATCAGCTGAGAAAGTGCCTGCGATTTCTTTTACATCAGAGTAAACAATAGCGCGTGGTCCGTTGTAATCAGAAGTATATGTTGTGATTTTCATTGTAAAATCTATTTAAGTGTCAAATGTACTATTTTAACCAACCATAAAGAAGAACCCATGTTTACTGGAATCATAGAAAAATTAGGCACAGTAGCCAAAGTTGAAAGAGTCGGTGGAAATTTAGAATTATTCGTGCATTCTGAGCTTGCCAAAGAATTAAAAATAGACCAAAGTATAGCGCATAACGGCATTTGTCTTACGGTCGTAGAAATTTTTGGCGACCGTACTTATCGCGTTACGGCGATAGATGAAACCATAGACAAAACTAATATAGGAGACCTCAAAGAGGGCTCAAAAGTAAATTTAGAACGGTGCATGACCATGGGAGCCAGGTTAGATGGCCACATCGTGCAAGGCCATGTGGACCAGATAGGCGTTTGTGAGGAAATAGAAGAAGTGGATGGATCTTGGATATTTGGGATCTCCTATGATGACTCACTAGGAAACATTACCGTAGAAAAGGGGTCAATTACCGTTAATGGAACTTCTTTGACGGTTGTTAAATCCAAGAAGGGTGGCTTTAGCGTTGCGATTATTCCCTTTACTTACGATCACACAGTTTTTCATGAGTTAAACGTCGGAGATAGCGTTAACTTAGAGTTTGACATCATTGGAAAATATGTCGCTAGAATGATGCACGGGTACACCAAATGAACAAAGTAAGAAAGGTCGGCGTATTGGACGATGAGCAGCTCGCGATTGATGGGTTGGTTTATCAATTAAAAAAAGAGCTTCCTGGAGTGGAGGTTTATGGCTCTCAGTACCCGAAACCTTTCGAAGAATGGTGTAAAAATGAACGACCAGAATTGGTTTTTTTAGATATGGAGATGCCCAGCGCAATGGGACTGGACGTTGCAAAACGGATACAGACCTTTGTTGGAAATATTGTTTTCGTTACTGCGCATAGCCACTACAGCCTGGAAGCTTATGAAACCGCCGTAGATTATATATTGAAGCCAGTTGTAGCCAGTAGGTTAAAACAAGCGCTGGATAAAATTGCAGCGTTGCAACCCATGCCCGTTTATCAAGAAAAATTGATTCGGATTCCCATTAAGGGCTCCTTTCAAATGGTTAAAGAGTTGGACATTATTTTATTAATAGGTCAAAGAAATTACACAGAGGTGGTTATGGCGGATGGCGAAAGCTATCTAGTGGCACGTACCCTTAAAAACTTTTCAGACAGTTTGAGCGATAGATTCTGGCGCGTTCACAAAGGCACTATTGTTAGAAGTGATGCTGTGCAAAACATTAAATGGGGCTCTAGACCCCAATTAACAATGAACAACGGACTGGTCGTAGAAGCCTCAAAAACAAGATTGGATGAATTGGGTCTTCAAGCGTAGTATACTTAAAATAGCGCTGCTCTTATTTCTTTTTACAGGGTGTAAGCAAGACTATTCAACACCGCCTGCTCAGATAGAATATTATTATTCGTTGCCTGATAGCATTCGTGAAACCTCGCAAATACTGGAGGAGCTGATAGGTGACAGTGATGCGAGAACTAGTGCTTTGGCTTCGTTAGGACAAAGTGCAAAGCTTATTCGTCAGACCAATTTTATTGCAGCACTTCCGCATATTGAGAATGCCGAGTACTTATTGAGAGAGCTAGATGACCAGCGGGGACTGTCTAAGGTGATGCATTACAAGGCGTATGCTTATTGGCGTTTAGGTGCCAATTCTAAGAATATTCTAGAGTTTTCTGAAGAATCTATAGCGCTGGCACCGCCGGACATGTGGTCGATGTATTCTGGAAACCATACCATCTATTTATTAGACCGGGGTTATTACAAAGAAGTCCTTGCACTGAGTGATACCTTGTTGCCTATTTTCAGGAAAGAAGAGAAAAGCGGTCAAATACTTCCGAGCGAGGCGTATGCCGTAAGAGCTGTTGCAATTCAGGGACTTCAAGGAGATGCACAAGAGGTCGATACGCTCATCAATGCAGCACTGGATCAAATCAATGTTTTGAAACAGGTAGATCGTCTGTACGTATACCAACTCGCACTTTATTTGGGTGCCCTCAGTCAGCAACAGTTAGCAGTATGTATTGACTTTGCTCGAAAAATTAAATCGCCAGCTTTGGAAGCTAAAGCGCGGGAACAGTTGGATCAAACTGTTCTTTTAGGTGAGACTTCTGATCAATCAAGACGTGCGCTAATAAGTGCATATAAGCGGGCTACTAGAAATTCAGAAACATTAAAGGAAGAGTTGGTGTCTTATGAACTGGAAAGAAGTAAAAGAGCGTCATTAAGAGAAGAGAAAGCAGCTGCATTTAAGCAGACAACATTCTTAGCCACTTCCTTGTCAATTATAGCGGCATTGTTGGCCTTTGTACTCATATACAGAAATCAGAATGTGGCTAGTCAGGCGCGTATAAATGAGCAAGACGCCGTTCTGCTATTAGAGAGCTATAAGAACAGAATCCGTCCTCATTTTC
>Ga0209482_1001832_pt1 | contig 13907 bp, 17 predicted proteins | sample CoawatmetaG10DNA_FD_187512 | JGI IMG/M metagenome (GOLD analysis project Ga0209482, IMG submission 187512) | Marine microbial communities from the West Antarctic Peninsula - Coastal water metaG104-DNA (SPAdes) (version 2) | ecosystem: Environmental > Aquatic > Marine > Coastal ...
CGCATAATGAATTTTATTTCAAAAATACAATATATTATAGAAGATACATCAGAAGTTGGTTCTTATGAACATGATATATTTAAAATTCGTATTAATAAATATATTGATAGATCATCCGAATTAATTGAAATATCAAATCCTGTTATAAAAGACGAGCATTTATATCAAATTTTATAACCTGTTTATGAGACAGTAACATATTTATTTAAAAAAGGTAAATATGTTACTAAAACAAGGATCTACAGGATCTGCAGTTAAAAAATTACAAGAATCTCTAGGATTATTTGCTGATGGAATATTTGGATCCGGAACAAAATCCGCTATAATTAAATTTCAGAAAAAAAATAAATTAGTTGCAGACGGAATCGTTGGATCGTCAACTTGGGAAGTTATCGGCATTGATACAGATCAAGAAGCTGCAGCAGAAGATTCAGAATATACTACAAAAGATGGCTTAGTTATAGATAGAGAATATCTAGATAAAGATCAATATGTAAGAGACTATGGTAAAATAGAACCACGTGGTTTTTTCATACATCATACTGCTGGTTGGGATAATCCTTATAAAACTATTGGAGGTTGGAATCGAGATACAAGAGGTAGAGTAGCTACACAATATTGTATTGGTGGAACCAATGTAAAAGGTAAATCAGCTCCACACGACGGACAAGTAGTAGAGTGTTTTCCTAACAATTATTTAGGATGGCATTTAGGTAAAGTAGGTAAATTTGCAATATCTAAATTTTCTGGCGGAGTAGAATTAAACAATTTTGGATATCTTAAGAAAAAAGGTGATAAGTATTATACATATGTTAATACAGAAGTTAAAGCAGAATATGTTTGTGATTTAGGCTATAAATTTAGAGGCCATCAATATTGGCACGCTTATTCCGAAAAACAAATAGAAAGTTTAAGACTACTTATTCTACACTTAAAAGATATTTATCCATTAATGGATTTAGTAAATGGACTTCCAAAACTTTTAAAAGATGGAGTTCATCCAAAAGACGCATTTGAATTTAATGAAGATGCGTATAATGCAAAGCAATTTGGTTTGTGGACACATACAAATGTTAGAAAAGATAAATTTGATTGTTTCCCACAACCAGAACTAATAGAAATGTTAAAAAATATATAAAAATAAAAATAGGTTATTATTATGAATAAGTTACTCTTAAAATTGAAAAGTAAAATTATGGCGTTTAAGGACATGTTTAAAGATGACAATGATATTAATGAAAAGAATGTAGTAGGATTCGCATCATTTGCAGTAATGGTAATATTTGCAATTGCTGATATTATTACTGGATATATGGGAGAGCCACTGCATGTAAATGAATTCATATATAATTCATTCTTATGGATAACCCTAGGAAGCTTTGGTATCGCAGAAGCTGGTAAAATACTAGGAAAAACTAATGCGGACGAAGAAAATGAAAATATTTAAATATCTATTAATTGCATTAATTAGTTTTGTAACATTTAATGTAAATGCACAGAATATAATATTTGGATGCACTGACACAGCTGCAGCAAATTATGATTCAACAGCAACACAGCAACTAGAAGGAAATGTTGAATTTCCTGTTGGTTGTAATCAAACCGGCTGGTTCGGAAATTATGTAGGTATAAATTTAGCATTATATCAGAACAATCCATTAGAATTTGCAGTAGGTACAAAAGTAACTATAGCAGGATATAACTATTGGATTGATGCCATGAATGTACCTACTAATTGTAATGTAGGCGTGGCTTTAATATATGTAGCAAATACTCCAGGATTAGCAGACGGAAATTGGATGACACAGGGTGGAGTTATTCTAGGCGCTGGAGCTATACCAGGGGATCAATGGAATATAACAGAATGTTTTTACAATCCAGGATGTATGGATCCGGATTATATAGAATATGATTCAAGTGCCAATTGGGATGATGGTAGTTGCCAAACATTAATTTTAAAAGGCTGTACAGATTCAACTTCATTGAATTATAATCCATGGGCTAATACAGATGATAGTAGTTGTATATCAAATTTTAGTTGTGGTTTTCATAAGGTTGGAATATCTGTAACTTTAAAGTTAGATAATTGGCCAAGTGAAACTAGTTGGTTACTATTACGCACAACAGGAAACGTCACAGATACAGCTTATTATGCACCTAGAGGAACATATAATTATCAACAACAAGGACAAACTATAGTAACTAATTTTTGTGCTAATGCAGGGCCAAATCATTATTTACAATTCGTATTACAAGATTCATATGGTGATGGTATACGAGGTTCACAACCGCCTACTAATAGTGGATATTGTTTAGTAGAGAATATAGATTGCCCTGATACTCTTTTTTATATGTCCGAAGCAAATGCTGATTTTGGTTATGTAATTACAAGTGATGGTAATTATTGGAGTCAACGATCATCGTATTGTGGCCCTACTCCTATTTTTGGCTGTACAGATCCAGCATATCAAGAATATAATCCATTAGCTACTATAGATGATACTTCATGCACCAATCTTCATATATATGGATGTATGGATACAAATTCTATTAATTATTATTCTAGTTATACAGCTTGGAATAATATAGAAACGTGTGAATATAGAGTTATATTAGAAGATGATGGTGGTGATGGATGGGGAGAAAGTTTTATAGGTATTAAACAAGGATCTCAATTATGGGACTTTACATTAGAACCAGGAACATATGTAGATACTTTTTATGTTAACTTTATAGTAAAAGATACGTTAGGTTTACAAGACCCAGTTGAAATGTATTATTTTGAAATAGGAGACGATCAACAATCGACTCAACAAATAGATATTCAAACAATACAAAATTCAGTTAAAATAGAAAATAATTACGGAATTTTAATACAAGAAGGAAATTTCCCATGGGCTAATGGAAATAAATTAAAAACATATAAAACAACTGCCGATATATATTCTGGAACACCATTTTGCGGATATGTATGTACTCCTAAAGTATATGGTTGTATGGATTTAACTTCATTAAATTATAATCCTAATGCAAATACTGATGATGGTAGTTGTATTCCTATCATTTATGGGTGTATGAATCCTTTAGCATTTAATTATGATTCGACTGCTACAATTAGTGATAATAATTGTATAGCTATAGTATATGGATGTACAGATCCTATATCATTTAATTATGACCCAAATGCAAATATAGATAACGGAACTTGTATTTATTTAGGATGTACAGATAATATAGCTTGTAATTATGATTCAACGGCTAATGTAGATAACGGCGGTTGTGTGTATCCAGTTCAATATTATAATTGTAATTATATTTGTCTAGACGACACAGATGGAGATGGTATTTGTGATTCATTAGAAATAGTCGGATGTACAAACCCACTTTCAATTAACTATAATTCCAATGCAACAGATAACGACGGATCATGTATACCGTATGTATATGGGTGTCTAGATCCCACATCATTTAATTATGATTCATTAGCTAACACAGCTGACGGTTCATGTATACCAGTAGTATTAGGATGTACGGATCCAACCTCTTTAAATTATGATCCTAATGCCAATACAAATAATGGTTCGTGTATAACACCTGTATATGGATGTACAGATCCTACTTCATTTAATTATAATGCTATAGCAAATGTAGATAATGGATCTTGTATTACTATAATATATGGTTGTACAGATTCTACAATGTTTAATTATAATATTTTAGCCAATACTGATAACGGAACTTGTATACCATATGTATATGGATGTACCGATTCCACTGCTTTAAATTACAATCTATTAGCTAACAAAGATGACAATTCATGTATTGCTAAAGTATTTGGATGTACTAATTTGACAGCATTTAATTATGATCCATTAGCAAACACAGATGATGGCACCTGTATTCCTATTATACCGGGTTGTATAGACCCTACCATGTTCAATTATAATTCAAATGCTAATACAAGTGATGGTAGTTGTATACCGTATGTATATGGCTGTACAGACCCTGTTTCATTTAACTATGATTCGACTGCAAACACCGATAACGGTTCATGTTTACCTATAGTTTTTGGATGTACCGATTCAACCGCTTTTAATTATGACCCATTATCTAATACTAACAATGGCTCTTGTATTCCAATTGTATATGGTTGCACTGATCCGTCTGCATTTAATTATAACCCAGCAGCAAATACAGAAGATTTTTCATGTATCACAGTTATATACGGTTGCACAGATTCACTATCTATAAATTATGATTCAACTGCAAATGTTGATAATGGATCATGCATTACAGGAATACCAGGATGTACAGATCCAAATGCATATAATTTTAATCCAAATGCAAATGTTCCTGATTCAGCATCGTGTTTATATGATGCCGGATGTATTACAGGTCCAGGTAATCCATATTGGTTAAATGATCAATGCTATGCCTGGGTAATTAGTATAGATCCATATTGTTGTTCTGTAGGATGGGATGCTAATTGTCAAAATACATATGATTACTGTGATCAAAATAGTACATGGACCGGCATAGAAGATTTAATTTATGATGGAGGAATAGCAATATATCCTAATCCAACTAAAGACGAAATTAATGTAGTAAGTTCTAGATTCAAAAATGTATTAGTTACATTATATAGTATATCCGGACAAGTTGTTATAAATGAAACTAATGATAAAGTTATTGATTTAAACAATTTGCAAGATGGTGTTTATTTTATGCATATATCTGTTGCAGAATTAACATATATTAGAAAGGTAATTAAACAATGACCAGAAACTTATTATTAATATTAACTTTAATACCATTATTATCATACAGCCAATATACACAAAAATTAAATCATGGTAGACTTATTGGCAAGTCCAAAAGAGACAAAAGAGAACAGTGGAAACCATTTGAAGATTTTGATAAAAAATTTAAAAAAGCAATTAAATTTGCTACATTTTATGGAGCATTAAATGGAAATAATAGTATTGCAGATGCTGATGTATATTCAATAAACACTGGCCAACTACTTAATAGTACAATAGAAACGCCATTTGATTATTCAATTGTTCTTGGAGTAAGAAAGATAGCTAGATTTGGTTATGAAAATAGAGCAAATGTGTTTTACAATGGCACCGAACATACATATGCTGATGCTGCAACAATAGGAAAGATATCTGGATTTGAATTTTTAATAGAAGCAGATTATAAAAGAAGATTTGGAAAAACATATCTAGATCAAAATCATTTCTTGAGATATGTAGCAGATAGATGGATTGTTAAGACAGAATATGTGCAACAAGGATTTGCCGATATTAAGTACTTTGAAGCATCACAAAGATATAGACAGAAAGTTAATAAAAAGTTATCATGGAATATAGGTATGGTACAACGAATATCAGAACCGTACGGATATAATCCATTAGAAGAATTTATATTACCAAATGGAAGTTTACATTATACTGCATTAGCATTACAAGAAGGATATAATGTAGAATTTTTACCAGGCGGTCAAATAAATTATTTAAATCCAGCTGGTAACTTAGTAGCAGATAATAACATTATTTGGGAAGAGGTAGTAATACCAGAAATGCTAGCTAATTATGTTGACAGAAAAAAAGACGAAATACCACAACAATGGAATTATTCATTTGTAGTTGGATATGATTTTTATCATTATACCAAAACCTTTTGGGTACATTCTTGGGCAAGTATAATGCCATTTCATTTAGAGACTGGCGAATATGCATATCACAAATTTATAGCTCCAAAGCAAACATGGATTGATATTGCCGCCGGATTTATATTAGGAAATAGGATAAATAAACACTTAGGTATATTTATAGAAGGTAAGTATAATAAGTATTGGAACAGAGAATGGCACGATTTTAGTGTTGGACTAAATTATATAATTTTTTAAGAAGATAACAAGATGGGAAAAGAATTAAATGAAGACACGGGATTTAAAGTAAGTCTTAAAACTTTAGGAGGTATAGGATTTGTAATGGTGACTGTAATAGGAATGTGGTTTTCATTACAAGCTGATATTGAAGAAGCAAAACAACTTCCAGAACCATTACCAGCAGATGTTACTAGAATGGAATTTGATATGAAAGATCAATTAATACGTCAAACTATTATGACTACACAAAAAGATGTAGAAGAGCTAAAAGAAGATATGGGTCATATCGAAGCAAAACTAGATAAACTTATCGAAAAAAGGAGATAATATGAGAAAATTTCTGATAATAATATTCTTATTTATATCATATAATATTATATCTCAAATAGAAGTTATTCAATTTAATGCAAATTGGAATGAAGCAAATGGAGTTAATTGGCTGGGTAAATTAACAGATACAAAAATTAGTGAAGTTTGTATAGTATCAAATAAAGCAGCTCAAGCAAAATATAAAATAGTAGTAGTACCAACGATTGTCGTTTTTAACAACGGAGAAGAAGTTAAACGGTATCAAGCAAACATCATGATGAAAATGGAAGCCAAATTGGAAGATATTCAAAATGTTGTTGATGAAACAGTAATGGAGTCATTCTAATGTATGAATATAAATGTAAAGTAAATAAGGTAATTGACGGAGATACAGTTGATGTTGATATTGATTTGGGATTTGGAATAGTTTTAACGGATGAAAGAGTTAGAATAATGGGTATTGATACTCCAGAGTCTAGAACAAGAGATAAAATAGAAAAATTATTTGGATTTGCATCTAAAAAAAGATTACAAGAATTATTATCTAAGAATTGTGTACTTAAAACAGAAATCAATAAAAAAGGTGAAGATATGAAAGGCAAATTTGGCCGAGTATTAGGAGACTTTGTATCAGTAGATGGAAGAATGATTACTGATATTCTTATTGAAGAAGGGTATGCAGTAGCATATCATGGACAATCTAAAAATGATATTCGTGATGCGCATATGACAAATCGAATCAAATTATTAAATGAAGGTATCATATCACAATCAGATATTGATAACATTGCTAAAAAATAACTAGGATAAATTCATATTTTTTATTATAATAGGTTATGAATTATCGATTGATTACTTTTTCAATATTACTATTTACTTTAGGACACATAATAGTCTGGATGCAATTAAATGGGCCTATATTATGGCCATCATTTAAAAAATACAAATTTTTATTAGCTTTATTAGGAGTACCAATAACATATATCTTTATGTCAGCTACTCAATATACTATTTCTGGGTTTCAAGGATTATTTTGGCCCGGTAGATTTGTTGCATTTGTATGTGGTATTACTGTATTTACTATATTTACATACTATTTTAAAGGAGAAGCTATAACGTTAAAAACTGCTGCATCCTTAATATTAGCATTTTCCATAATAATAATACAGTTGTTTTGGAAATAACCATATTTATATAAAAGAAAAGCACTGGAGTATTAAATGAACAATATATACAAACTTATTTCAAAAGAGTATAAAAAAATTCAAAAAGAAAATTATATTAAAAATATAGTATCAGAAGAACATCTAAAGCTAACAGAAGATGATGCAGGTATACGAAGTACTTTAGATTCATTAGATTACAAAGAAAAAGGTTCTGAAATTGATAATGGTGGAGATATAGAACCGCATGCAGCAAAATTATTTACAAAATTTTTTCAGTTTCTAAAAAAACAATTGCCAGAAGTCAAAATAAAAGTAACTGCCGGTAATGACAATTTTCACAAAGGATATAGATCTAGACACGTATATGGAGAAGCTTTAGATTTTACTGTTATTGACGGATCTAAAGAAAAAGTTAAAGATGTATTAAAACAATTCAAAAAGAAATATTCTGCCGACTTTAAATGGTTAGATGAATATACAAATCCAACCGAACATTCTACTGGTGGACATTATCATATGGCATACGTAGGAGCTAGTTCAGTATATAATAAAAAGAAATCATCTGGAGAATTGCCTGAGGTTATACCTGGAACTAATAAAGTAGTAAACACCGATGGATCTTCTGTAGAATTAAATACATGGACTGGTGACGATAACAATGGTACCAATTTAGCAGAATTAGATAATATATTAAAAGAATTTTCACAAAAAGCTAAAGGTAGAAGTAGTGCAATAATGGAAACTTTTACTGCCGGAGAAATGAAATCTCATAAATGGATTGTAACTGCTCCTATGAAGTTAGCACAACGTGACGATCTTAAGGGTGGCGAAAGCTTTGTAAGTGATGACAGCTTAATATTAGCACAAGCTCCAGAAACTATAACTTTTTATCCGACTGGTCAAGTATATCTATATAATCAAACATCTTTTGCAGGCGATGTTGATATTGAAAACAAAGATAATTGGATAAAAAGTGCAGCTAAGAGTATAATGGGTCCTATGAATACTGCAATGGCGTCATTAATAGCATTATATTTTGGAGGAAAAGATGCTGCCAAAGCAATGTTACCTAATTCTAATAAAGTTCTTAAAATAACAAATATACAAGGAGATTTATTAGGAACATTATATACTGATGCAGAAAATGGAATTGTGTTTGATATAGGAGAATCCCCTCAATATGCAATAGACGGCGAAGGCAATGTAAAAATGGGCCACGGAAAAGGATTAGACATATTACAAACCGTATTAGATTATGCGGGATTTATTCCAGTTATTGGTGACGTATTAGATATTATTAACGCAGTAATATATTATGTTAGAGGAAGATATTTTGAAGCTGCATTATCATTAATAGCAGTGATACCTATAGTAGGATCTGTAATTAAGTTTGGAGTAAAAGGTGCATTTAAAGCTGGCGCATCTGCAATTAAAGCCGGCGGTAAGACATTAAAAAATGTAGGGTTAGCAGGAATTAAAAAGATATTTGGAAAAGGCCCAGGCGGAGTAAAACAAGCTCAAAATTTATTAGAAGTATTAATAAAGAAAAAAATTATTGAACCAAATGATTTAATATATTTACAAAAATCTGGAACATTGGATATAATATTAAAAAAATTAACAAAGTCAAAAAAAGTATTTGCAAAATATGCTAAAAATGCACCTAAGTCTATTGATGAAGCTATAGAAGCATTTGAACAAATGGTAAAGAATCTTAAAGGCGGATTAAATAACAAAATATTTATAAAGAAATTTGGACCAAAATCAGTTGAAAAGTATGTAAAAGCTGCAGCACCATCTACTATATTAGGAAGAATAGGAGCTAGAATAGGAAGATTATTTACTCAACCTAGATTATTTAAAGCAACAAAAAATCTAGTTACTAGAATTCCAGCATCTCGTGCTAGATTAATTAACAAATGGATTAAAACTCAACTTGAAAAAGATCTATTAAAAGATCCATCTAAAATTACGGCATTATTAAAAACAATTTCTCCAAATGGATTGGCAAAATTAGGATTAAAAAAAGGAAAAATCCCAAATATTACAAAAATATCTAAAGATACATTAGATAATATATTAAAAGTTGCAAAAGAAGAAAGAAATATATTTCTTCAAGCAATGATGAATAATCCACGAATTTATTTTAGAGCACAGTTAAATCAAGGTGCTGGATCTATGTATAAAATGAAAAGTTTAAAGAAATTATTAACAACTGCATTTGGAAGAAAAAGTTTAGACATTATATATAATGAAGTAAATACCGTATTAAATAAAGAATTTGGTGTAGACACTGGGTTAGGTGGATATGGTAACGAAGCAGATTCAGTAGTTGCAGCTACTATCTTTCATTTTTTCGTAGATGCCGAAGCTCAAAAAGAACGTAAAGATAATTTATATAGCGGAGCTAGAAATTACATAGCTGATATGGTTGGTTTACTAGGATGGACCGGAATGGCAGATAATTTAAGACCTGACGAAAGAAAACAAATTCTTACTGCAGCATGGAATGATATTCCAGGTGACACAGATAAAGAAAAATTAGTATATATAAAAGGTCAAACTACTGATAAAAAACTCCTAAACCCAATTGTAAACTATGTAAAAAGCAAAAAAGGGAAGCCATGATTAATGAATATCAAACACAAAATGAATTGAATCCAAAATTATGGACTAATGAAGAATTTAATCCAAAACTTCGTTTACAATTATTAAAGATTGCAAAAGCTTTTTATAAATTTTTAGGCATTACTGCAAAAATTAAAGATGTTACACTAACTGGTAGTAACGCAAATTATAATTGGACTAAACATTCAGATATAGACTTACATTTGATTATTGATTATACAGAGGTCGATGAAAATGATACATTGGTTCGTGAATTAATGCAATCAAAGAAAAGTTTATGGAATAATACATATCCTATCGAGTTTAAAAATATGAATATAGAATTATATGCACAAAATGCTGTAGAGTCACATACATCTACAGGTGTATTTTCTTTATTAAATAATGGTTGGCTACAAAAGCCTGATCCAAAAATTGTATCTGTAGATGATAATGAAATTAATACAAAAGCAAAACCATATGAATTTGAAATAGATAATCTAGATCCATATGAAGATAATCTATTACATAAGATAAAAAATATAAAATCCAGATTAAAACATCTAAGACAAACTGGTTTAGAAACAGTTGGTGAGTATTCAATAGAAAATTTAGCATTTAAATCTTTACGTAATTCTGGACATTTAGAAAAACTAAGTGATCTAGAAAAAGATATAACGTTAACACAATTAACCCCTACCCTAGACGAACAATGGCCTTCTGGTCCATTTGGTCAAGAACATGACTATGCTAATTATGGAGGTCCATGGGGAACTGGTCATCATCATAAAACAGACTTCAAAAAAGGACCTGGTAAGACACCTACAAAAGGTATTGGTTCGGGTATGGATGCCGAAGAAGATAAAGATGCAGATGAAACTGGATATAAAATAGTTGATGAGGCAAAGAAGAAATCTAAAATAGATATGATATTGCCAAGAGGCGAGCAAAAAGTTTTAAAAGCAGAAGATAAAGAATATGATAGAGGGTTGCTAGTCAAATTATTAGACAATGGCGGATATGAAATGGCATATTGGTATGATAAACCAAATAAACCATATCCAGTTGAAATAATTGTTGATGGTAAGAGTATAACACCAGATGGTAAAGTAGTTGAAATGAAATTCCATCCCAAAGATTACTATGAAAATCAACCTAAGGGTAAAAAATGATATTATCAAAAAATACATTGTCTCCAATTGCTACATATACTAATCAAACATATGATATTGATGCTTTACTAAATACAGAAAGTGTTAACTTATTTGACCAAAACGGGTATCATTTAACTAAAGCAGAACAATCATATTTAGGTCCTAATGGTTATAATCCAATAGAGCGTAGACATGAAGACTGTTTAAGATACGATTGGTTAATTTGGGACAAACGTGATGGAGCTCATATTAATCACTCGGATCTATTTGAAAGAAAAGGATTCTCTGAAGCTGCTCTAGATCAATTACAAAAATATGCAAACCGAAATCCAATGTTATATAAATTAATCAAAATGAAACCTAAATGGGGAATTGATATATCAATAGATTACGTGTCTCCAGATTCTGTATTTGAAGTATTTCATTATGAATGGGATTCATTTGAATATAATGCCATAGAAGATAAAAAATCTGAAATTGAAGAATTTATGTTAAATAGAGATTGGGACGATATTGCTAAAACATTATGGAACAAAAAAGATGAATGGTATGATTTAGACTTTTTTGAACAAACCAAATGGCGAACTGATTATTTTAACTTATCACCAGAGAAATTTAAGAACGTAATTTGGAGTAACTGATATTTATATAAAATGAGAAGATTAAAGAATATATTAAAAGATACTATATTAGAATCAAAAAATGATTATAATACTCCAGCTGCTATTTCTAAAGAAAAATCAATTGGTAATAAAAAAGTTAAACCAGAAGATTCTATAACAGATTTAGATCTAAATACATTGAATCGAAATCAAACCATTAAAGAATATAGTTATGGACCACTTAATCCAGACGATGCAAAAGGTTCCAAAAGCTTTTGGCAAAATAAAGCAGATTTATGGAACACAACCATAGAAGCTGCAAAACAATCTAAATGTTCTAACTGTGGGGCATTTGATCAAAAGAGATCAACTCTTTCTAAAATTGAAAAAGCTATAGGAACTGACGGTAAAGCTATTGTTAGAAATGCTAATATTGGATTCTGTGAATTCTTTTGGTTTAAATGTGCCGGCGCTCGAGCTTGTGATGCATGGGTTGGCGGAGGACCTATAACATGATTTCTAAAGGCCTAGGCGACGATATAAAAAAAATCACATCTGCTACTAGATTAGATAAATTAGCAGAACGAATTGCAGATTTAACGTCTAGTGATTGTGGATGTAAGAAGCGACAAGAAAAGTTAAATAAATATCCGTCAATATTAAATAAATTTAAAAGGAGTTCCAAATGATAACTGAAGATTGTGGTTGTGAAAATCATTCAAATAAACCAACTCATATGGCTCCTAAACAAAATACTTTAAAATCATTATTAATTAAACTAATGGCTGAGCGAATAGTTAAAGTAGATAATAGTTATGTTGTGTATCCTAAAAATGGTGGAACGAGACTAGGAACTCATCCAACAAAAAAAGCTGCATTAAAACAATTGGCAGCAATTGAAATAAACAAATAGAAAAAGGAATAATATGCCGTATCCAGGAATTAACCCATGGGAGTTAACATTCTCACAAAGAAAAAGAAGATCAAGAGAGTTAGTAGAAAAAATAAATCCAGGAAAGGGATTTGCTTCAAGTGTTGCCCTCAATATAGAATTAGCTAAAGAAGAATCAGAAAGAGCTAAAAGATTATATAATGTAGATATAGCACCAGAAGATACATCTATATATCTATATAGTACTCTATCTCTTCAAAAGAATCCACCTCCACGTAACTTACAAGATGTGCTCACAACACCTAGAGAGAAGGCTCTATATAGTGCAGGAATACCTCAAAACAGTAAAATTGTTCTAAATACTAGAGGACAAAATAGAAAAATTATTCAAAATGCTGCAACTGCAGCTATAGAAGAAGGAGCTGTTCAAACTGCAGCAAAGTTAACAGAATTTCTTAGGAATGGTGTTTCTGTAGGAACCTATAGAAGTGGCGGCGGCCCATTTGTACCATATCAAGGTTATGCAGACATAGCAACCTATTAAATTAATTGAATCAATATTTATAATAAATAAAATATATAAAGGAATAACATGGCAAATTTAGAAGTAGGACAAGCAAGAGCAATATTGCAACTGGCTCTTAATGATCTTAAAGCATCCGGTGTAGCTCCGAACTCGGTAGCAGCGCTGGAAAAACTCAATATATCAAGACTTGGTATGATGTTTGAAAACAGATCTACAGGACAAAAATATTACCTCAACGGCGCTGGCGGGAAAGTAAAGTTCAACCCTAACATATTCCCAGGCGGATATAGTGGAATTTAATAAATAAAAAAAAGGACATAATGGCAGACGTATTTAGAAAAAGAAAAATTGGAGAAGCAGACTTGCTCGAAGAAAAACTGAACTTAAGTGAACCGGCATTTAGGAAAGATTTAAATTTTAGACAAAAAGATGAACAGGAATTTAATAAAAGAAAAAATGAGACTACGCCACAAGAAGCAATTGCAACGTTAAATTTTGCTATAAGGAAAGCACTTGCAGAAGGCGGGGACGAAACAGCAGCTGTTCTTAGTAGAATTAGAGAAGAATTTCTAGAAGCAGGAGCAGACTCGATTTTCGAAGGAATGGACCAGAAAAAATTAAGATCAGCGAAGCCAATATTAAGACCAAGACGTCTTAAATAGAGTTAGGATATTTAAATGACAAACCTTAGAAATATGAAAATTGGCGAACAATCAATAATTGCAGACGGTTATCATCAGATGCCAGATGGATCT
>Ga0209482_1001833_pt1 | contig 13907 bp, 14 predicted proteins | sample CoawatmetaG10DNA_FD_187512 | JGI IMG/M metagenome (GOLD analysis project Ga0209482, IMG submission 187512) | Marine microbial communities from the West Antarctic Peninsula - Coastal water metaG104-DNA (SPAdes) (version 2) | ecosystem: Environmental > Aquatic > Marine > Coastal ...
CCAAAAAAGAAGAGTAGCGTATCCCACTCTGCCCTAGAGACCTTTCTAAATACATCAAACCTCTCTGAAATTGGATCATTCGAGTTATGCCTAACTTTAACAAAGTAGCCCACTACCATAAGGTATCCAAGTCCTGTCATCATTCCCATCGCAGGTGGGAGATGCAGGAAATTATGAAAACTTACCGCTGTTGCAATCGTCAACAAAAACATAAAGGTTATTACAATGCCACCATTCTTAATATCAACCACTTCATCTACAACCTCTGGCTTCTCATTTTTAATTGCAAAATGCATGATCGCAGCAGGTATAAGAAAATTAACCAGTGATGGAAAGAATAAGACAAAGAACTGCTGGAAGTCAACCAGACCTTTCTGCCAGACCATGAGCGTAGTAATATCTCCAAACGGGCTAAAGGCGCCGCCAGCATTCGCAGCAACAACGATATTCACAAACGCAACTGAAATAAACTTTGCATTCCCAGCACCAACTGCCAAGACCACTGCACCCATTACAAGAGCCGTAGTAAGATTGTCAGCGATAGGTGACATAAAGAACGCTATAAATCCTGTCAGCCAGAATAGCTGTCTATAACTGAATCCTTTTGATATTAGATATACCTTCAATTTCTCAAAAACGAGACGTTCACGCATAGCCTCAATATAGGTCATTGCTACTAAAAGAAACAGGAATAATTCAGCATATTCTAAAAAATTATGCCTTAGAGCTGCTTCTGCAGCATGTGGAATTCCTTTGGAGGCATACACCCAACCTATAATTCCCCATATTAATCCAGCAACCAAAATAACTGGTTTGGATTTACGAAAGTGCGTGAACTCTTCAAGCATCACAAAAGCATATGCAATAACAAATAACGTAACAGCGAGATAACCAGACCAATGGCTAGTTAGATCGAGGTTTGCAGCATCCGTTGAGGCAAAAGTTAAGCTTGGAATTAAACCAAGTATTATTAATAATATTTTATTCATTATTTATTCTTATTAGTATTGGGCCTAGTTCATTATTAAGAGTTATTTTTTCATCTTTAATCTCAACATCTAGGGTTGCTAAGCAATAAAAATTCGAATTGTATTTTAACTTAAATACTACCATCCCGCTTGATTTATATCGAGCACCTCTGGCTTTTGCAGACTTAGAAGAAGAACAATAAAGAGAATCACCAATATTTATTTCTAAGTTTGACTTAAAGGCAAACAAACGACGTTTTGCCGAACCCAGATAATGAAGTCTTGCAACAACTTCTTGTCCAGGATAACAACCTTTAGAAAAATTAACCCCAAATTCATCAATATCCAAATTGAGCATTTGAGGCACTAACTTTTCGCTAGTTATTGAAAATATTTCTGGAAGATATGAATCAATACATGCTTTGTACCAGATTTCAATCGGCTCAAAATCCATCAAAGTCTGATTACTATATTTCTCTAATGAAACTGATAAGTGTTCTTTAATAATAAATGCACCCTCATGAGTTTCATTAATTAGACCAACTTGGCAAAAATCTTTTGTTGCGTTATTAATAACAACATCAGACATGATTACAAACATTTGAAGACGAGATTGTATTTTTTCAAGAAGATCTAATGGAAAAGAAAGAAGAAAATAGCCCTCATAGCGCATTACCCAAAAAAGAGAAATAATTTTTCCTTGATGCTGACAATAAGCATTTAGCTGGGCACTTGATTTATCAAGCCTCATAATATCGTTACTAAGTTGATTTTGTAAAAATGATTCAGCATCAGTTCCTGAAATTTTTAAAAGCACACGATCATTTAAGATTACTTTCATTAGTTTTTGTCCAATTATTATCTTTTTATTTTAATCATTTTTAATCGGCATTATTTTTCATTAGACATAAAAAAACCCAGAGCAAGCTCTGGGTCTTAACACTAACTTATTCCTAAGTTAACTATTACATCTAAACGAATTTAGAATGCAACAGAAGCCTTAAGTGTAAGTGCACTGTCAAACGTATCATACGTAGCAGAAAGCGAAGCACCTGAAGTCAGGTCACGCGCGATTGCGATTGTAGTATAAGCATCTTTTTGTGAAGTGTTGTAATGCGTAGTCGTGTTTGTTGCAGTTGATGCAGCACGCTCAGCAGTATGACTAACTGTTACTGTGTTTCCAGTTACGCCAAATACAGCAGATACAGACTTATCACTACCAACAGTTACAGCTGTACCAGCTACTGTTGTACCAATAGTCCAAGTAGAAGAACCAGCGTCATTAGTCAAGCTAACATCCATACCAGCGATGCTTGCAGAACCAACAGTTTTGTCAGCACCGTTCTTAACAGTATGAGAAACAGTAACACCTGAGAAAGTACCTGAAATTGTTACGTCACCAGAGTTGTCTAAACCAATTGTAGCGTCACCGATAGGAGCATCTAAACTTACAGTTACAGATCTGTTATCACCACTGTCAGTTTTACGACCACCAGTAGTAGTTACTGTAGTTGAATCAACTTCGTCAAACATGTCAGCAGAAACTGTCAAAGGACCAATAGTTGTAGCAAGCGTAGTAGCTGTTACAGCTATTGCAGCATCAATATCCATTGATTGTGTGAACGTAGTTGCGCCAGCAGTACCAGTAATAGTCATGTCAGCGTCGTATGTAGTAGCAGAAGCAGCAGAACCTTTATCATCATATGATACAGAAGCTGATCCACTTAGCGCGATAGCTGCAACAGCTGAAGTAGAAGCTACTGCAGATACTGCGAATAATGCGATTAGTTTTTTCATTTTATTCTCCATTTAGAATAGTTAATTTACTAAGGTTTCCCTTAGTAGCCTTTTGTTACCCTTACGAATAACAATAAGACAATAATAATCACTTTTTATACTAATGTCAACTACTATTTGTAAAAATAAGACATTTCGTTGTTTTTTTTCAACAATTCAAACTTATTTCTGATCTAGGCCTAATAATAAAGGCATTCAAACTGTTCAATTTTATCAATATAGCAATTAATTTATATTTATATTTAACTTTTTTTTACAACAGCTATATCTTTTGTTATTTTTTTGCAATTATGTTGTTTTTTTCACATTAAAAAAAAACCGAGCAAGCCCGGTTTTATAATTTAGTTTAATCTTAGCTGCTTAAAACAAATAACCACCATGTCCAGCACCAATCATACAAAGCAGCATAGGAACTGACAAGACTACATTTGTTCGCGATGCCATAGAAGCAGTAAACTTAGCTTTTGCTATCTCTTCAGCACTAGCCTCAACCATACCAAGAATTTTTTTCTGATTTGGCCAAATGAGAACCCAAACATTAAACAGCATAATAGTACCTAACCAAGACCCTAAGCCAATCATTTCAGCACCTGGCTTTAAAAGGAATGCGTTAGTAAAACCATAGCCCAATGAAAGAGCCCATGCTCCTGTTAACCACGTTACAGCTGCCGACATACGAAACCATAATAAGGCTTTTGGGGCAACATACTTACCAATTGCAGCTGGTCCAGGACCTCCTTCATCAGATAGTGCTTCTGCCATTGCAGGAACCTGAACAAAATTAAAGTAGTACAAAAGACCAACCCAAGTAACACCTGCAAGTGCATGAAGCCATACACTTAGGTTACGCTGAATCAAAGATGATCCTTCAGGAGACAAATAAAATGCAATAATAATTGCTAGGACAAAGCCTGACACAATAGTGCCTTTAATAGATGTTAATGGATTCATAAAAATAACTTCCTTTAGTTATAAAATCTTTATTATAAATTGTTCGTTATTAATTAAATGTTTTTTTGTAATTTATATTTATAATAAGTATTCATTATAAAAATATTGAGGGACATACAAATGCTTATTAATTTTAAAAAACTCCTTACGTACGTTATTTTATTTTTAGGTTTATTTTCACTAACACCATCATTTGCAATTGACTTGCCTAGAGAAATGCAATATCAAGAGACTAAACTAATTCTTAATGGACATGGAACTCGAGTAAGGTTTTTCATGAAAGCTTATGAAGGTAGTCTTTATTTAGAGACTGTCAGCAATAATGCTGAGGAAATAATTAATAATGATGCGCCAATGTCAATTCGAATGGATGTGATTTCCTCATTAGTAACTCCTGAAGCAATGAAAACTGCTTTAAATGAGGGGCTAGAAAGATCTACTAAAAATAATACTAATCCAATTAGTAAAGAAATTAATCAACTTAATTCCAGCCTTAAAATTGAAGTTGGGGCCGGTGACTTTTTTGAATTTATTTATTTACCAAGTTCAGGGACGACTGTTCTAAAAAATTCTGATTATATTGATACGATTCCTGGAATTGAATTTAAAAAAGCTTTTTTTGGAATATTTCTTTCTGATAATCCAATTCAAAAAAATATGAAAAAAGCCATGCTTGGAGGTTAGCATGCATAATCATCCCACTTCCTTTGAAGACTGGCAAAGTTACCCATCTACTCTTGACCCTATCCATGTCGCCTGGCTTAAACAAGCCAAAAAATCAAAAACTGCTTTTGCTGTAGCTGATATAGAGGGCATTGAAATATCACATAAAAAATTCTTAACTGGCGTCCTTCTATTTGCAAAAAAAATTGCAGCTTATAGTCCTGAGCAAAATATTGGTCTGCTCTTACCAAGTAGTGGCGGAGGAGCTATTGCCTCGATGGCAATCCTCTCACTTGGAAAGACGCTTGTCAATCTCAACTTCACTGCAGGGAAGAAGGCACTTCAATCGGCAGCTATGCAGGCAGAAGTTAAACATATCTACACCTCACGTAAATTTTTAGACAAAATGTCTGAAAAAGGAATAAAGCTTGAATCTTTCTTTCCAAGTTCAAAGCTTCTAATGCTCGAGGATATTAAAGAAGAAATTTCAACCTTATCAAGACTTGGGACTTTATTAAAAGCAGTTCTAATGCCAGTAAGCCTAATACAAAAAATTTACTTTAGAGATGTCTCAATGGATGATACAGCTGCTATTTTATTTTCAAGTGGTAGTGAAGGCTCTCCTAAAGGAGTAGAACTATCACATAGTAATATTGCAGCTAATGCAAAACAAGCAGCAATTGAATTAGGCGCAGTAAGCTCTGATGTGATTATGTCAACCCTTCCAACTTTCCATGCTTTTGGCTTTGCCATTACCACGTTAATGCCTCTTGCTGAAGGCATCCCAATAGTTTGTCATCCAGACCCTAAAGATGTTGCAATAATTTCGTCAGGAATTAAAAAATACTCTGGGACGATTCTTGTTGGAACCCCTACTTTTCTGAGGATGTATACAATTAGTAAGAAAGTTGATGCAGAATCTATGAGTTCATTAAGACTTGTTGTTGCAGGTGCTGAAAAATTAAGATCTGAAGTTAGAGATGGTTTTGAATCAAAGTTTAATATGCCAGTTTATGAGGGTTATGGAACAACTGAGACTTCTCCAGGTGCCTCAGTAAACCTTCCAGACATTATGTCAGACGACTCTCAACTTACTAAATTGAGAAATAGACCAGGAACAGTTGGAAGGGCTTTTAGTGGTACTGAGTTTCGCATTGTTGATCCTGACTCACTTAAGCTATTACCAACGGGTGAGGACGGCCTGATACTAATAGGAGGTCCACAAATAATGAAGGGTTACCTTAAGATGCCTGAAAAAACTGCTGAAGTAATCGAAATAATTGACAGTTACAGGTGGTACCGTTCAGGTGACAAAGGACACCTAGATGATGATGGTTTTTTAACAATTGTTGACCGCTACTCAAGATTTGCAAAGATTGGAGGAGAAATGATTAGCCTAACAACAGTTGAGGAGGAGATACTAGATGCTTACAATAATGCCAATCTAGAAATTGCAGCCACATGCCTACCAGACCAGCGTAAAGGTGAGAAGATTGTACTTCTTGCTACTGCAGAAATTAATAAAGATGAACTTAAAATATTATTAACTAAAGCTAAAATTAATCCACTCCACCATCCTGCCAAAGTATTAATCGTAGAAGAGATTCCTAAATTAGGTAGTGGGAAAACAGACTTTGGTGCGACTAAGAAAATTGCATTAGTTAACGATAACCAATTGTAGCGAATGCCTGAACTTCCTGAAGTTGAAATCACCCGACGGGGCCTAGAGCCTTTAATTGTTGATAGAAAAATTACATCTATTCATATCTATAAAGAAAAGCTTCGATGGGAAATTCCTAAACATCTAATAAATACTTTAAAAAACCAAACTATCCAAAAAATATCAAGACGTGCAAAGTATTTACTAGTTGACTTTAGCGAAGGGCAACTAGTTATGCATCTTGGAATGACTGGTTCAATTAGTGTTGTCCCTGATGTTGAGCCTCTAAAAAAACATCATCATTTTGAGCTTAAATTAGATAATAAAACGAGTATACGTTTTCATGATCCACGTCGATTTGGTTCAATTCTCTGGCAAAAATATGATGAACAACTTTCTCTTCTTAAAAAACTAGGCCCAGAACCTTTGAGTTATGATTTTGATGAAAACTCACTCTTCAATTCGTCAATTGGTAAAACAAAAAATATAAAAACATTTATTATGGATAGTCACGTAGTTGTAGGGGTTGGAAATATTTATGCATCAGAAAGTTTATTTCTAGCAGGTATTTCACCTAAAAGAGAAGCAGGAAAAACATCAAAGAGGCGCTTCAAGACTCTTGTTAAGTGTATTAAAAAGGTACTAACTGAATCAATTAATAATGGAGGCACTACTTTAAATGACTTTTCTAATGTGGATGGTGAAGCTGGTTATTTTTATCAAATCTTATCTGTCTATGACCGCAAAGACATGCCGTGTAAAAGATGCAGTGGTACAATTAAAAAAATTGTACAAAATCAACGAGCAACTTATTATTGTCCTAAATGCCAACATTAGATAACCCCAAGGCTTTATTTCAAAGCGCCTGCTCAACAAACTCAGAGCCATATGCGCTTCAAAATATTGGTGATATGATGTCGCCTGAATTCAGTGAAAATTGCATTATTATTGTTGATCCTGCAATGCCAATTCATAATGAAGCATATGTCATTATTGATTTTAATGATGAGCTTTATTTTCGTCAGTACATTATCGAAAATAATCAGCAATTAATGAGATGCCTTAACTCTTCCTATGAAGATATAAGCCTAAATGATGATTTTGAAGTTCGTGGATGTATTACTCAACAAAAACAGCGTAAACAGAAATCACTTCACTATTACTTACTTGAAAAAGATAGTGGAGCAATGAAATTTAGTGAGAACGGTATAGAAAAAGAAATAACCCCTTAAAGCTTTTCCATCCATATTAGATGCGCCATCCTCCCTGAGTACTTCCCATCTCTTCGGTATGAAAAATATTGATCTGACTCTTTATAAGTGCACCTATCTCCACCACTAATAGAGCTTACTCCAAAGCTTTTTAGAACCACCCTAGCTGCATCATATAAATCAAGATAACATTTATTATTTAAATATGTAAAGCAATTTTCAAAATTTTTATTTTTAGAAACATATTGAGATTTAACGTCGTCGCCTACCTCAAAAGCTAATTGAGAAATTGCTGGCCCTAAGTGAACTACTAAGTCTCCTCCATCACAGTTAAAAGACTCAATTAAAGAATCTATAACCCCATCAACTAAACCCCTCCAGCCAGCATGAGCAACTCCAACCATTGTGCCCTCTTTATTACTTATAAAAACAGGCAAACAATCAGCTGAAAGGATTCCACAGATAGTCTCGTTTTTTTTGCTAAAACTAGCATCGGCATCTACTATTGATAATACTAAATCAGCATCGACAGTAATATTAGAGTGGGTCTGATTAATCCATTTAGGGTTAGATGGCAGATTGAACCGACTTAAAAGTAAAGAGCGGTTAGCTAGAACACTACTCTTCTCATCGTTGACATGTAAAGCTAAGTTAAAGTTTTTAAAATTATACTTACTTGATCCACCATCTAGAAACCTTGGCGTAGATAGTAACTTAACATTTTTTGGAAAAAAATCGTTAATTAAAATAGTCAAAATTATCAGTAATCAAATTCTTTTAAAACACTTAAAAGCTCTAGCATGTCATCTGGAAGTGGGACTTTCCAAGACATTATTTCACCTGATATAGGATGACTTAGAGTTAACTTTTTTGAATGGAGAGCTTGCCTTTTAAAATTTCGTAACGCTTCTTTTAGTTCTTCACTTGCTTTTTTTGGAAAACGAACTCTACCGCCATACATTGGATCTCCCACTAAAGAATGACCAACATAAGAAAGATGGACTCTAATTTGATGAGTTCGTCCAGTCTCTAGAATTGCTTTCACATGAGTATGACTTTTAAATCGGTCAATAGCTCTATAATGAGTTGTTGCTTCTTTACCGCTCTCTGAAACAGCTTGCTTTACTCTATCTTTTGAATCCCGACCTATAGGCTGATTAATCGTTCCACCAGCAATCATATGACCGTATACGATTGCAGAATATTCTCTATTAACAGAGTGATTTTGTAGCTGTTCAACCAAATATTTCTGTGACTTTTCATTTCGAGCAACAACCATTAAGCCTGAAGTATTCTTATCCAATCTGTGCACAATACCAGCTCTATCTAATCTTGACAGTGTTGGGTCATAATAAAGAAGTGCATTTGCTAATGTTCCAGTCCAGTTTCCTACCCCTGGATGAGTAACTAAACCAAACTGCTTATTTATTACAATAATATCTTCATCTTCATAGACAACATTCAAAGGAATTTCCTCAGCAGCCCAGTCAATACTTTGTTTTTGATTTAAAGTTAAATCAATAATTTCATCACCAATAACTTTATCTTTAGGCTTAAAATTTTTACCATTAATTAGAGCATCACCTGATTTAATCCATGCAGTTATTTTAGATCGAGAAAAGTCAGGCAACATTTCAGCCAAAGAGGCATCTAACCTTTCTCCATTCATACGAATTGGAATTATAATTTTAAGCACTTCCATTATGACTAATCTTTTTTTAAGAGTGGTTCAGTTGACAAATTATTCATACAGTATTTAAGAGAATCTTTCCAAGAAATAATTTTTAAGTCAAACTCCTTTGAAATTTTTTTCTTACTCATTAAAGCATACTTTGGTCTTTTTGCAGCAGTTGGGTAATCCTTCGCCTTAATAGGACTTATTAAACATTTAGCTCCTGAAATATTTACAATCTCTTTGGCAAAATCATACCAACTACATTCACCATCATTCGAGTAATGATAAACTTCTGAAGCTTTCTCAAGCACGTTAAATTTATCACTTTTAATAATTTGTAATATTGCCTGTGCCAAATCCCCTGCATATGTTGGTGAGCCTATCTGATCAGAAACTATATTCAAATTACTATTTTTTTGAGTAAGCCTTAGAATGGTAGCAACAAAATTATTTCCATACTCAGAATATAACCAGCTAGTCCTAATAATAATTGCATTAAATTTCATAACTGAGAGAATTGCATTCTCACCCTCTAGTTTAGTCTGGCCATATAAATTTAAAGGAGAAGTAGCATCACTTTCAAAATATGGCTTTTGCTTTAAACCATCGAAAACAAAATCAGTTGAGATGTGTATGAGTTTAATATTATTATTTTTAGCTATCTCTGCAATTTTCTCAATAGCTAAGTGATTGATCATATCCGCCTCTTCCCTATAATATTCAGCCTTGTCAACCGCAGTATAAGCTGCACAATTTATAATCAAATCAAATTTATGAGTTTCAAAGTAATGCTGAATATTACTAAAGGAAGATAAATCTAACTGATCTCTTGTTACAAAAATAAAACTGTCACTTGTTTTTTGTTGTTTCACAAAACTATTGATAGACTCTCCTAGCTGGCCATTTGCTCCTGTGACTAAAATGAACATAGTATATAAATCAGAATAATTTTTTGTTATCAGCTAGATTAGGATAATTTTGATCTGCCTTTGAAAGTATTATGTCTTTCTCTAGAAAACACCAATCAATATTGACATCTTTATCATTATATGCAACACCTTCTTCATGATCAGCTGAATAATATGCATCAACTTTGTAGGCAAAAATTGCCTCTTCACTAAGCACAATAAAACCATGGGCAAAACCTCCAGGAATAAAAAGTTGCTTTTTATTTTTTTCACTTAATTTAACTGACACATATTTACCAAATGTTAGACTATTTCTTCTTATGTCGACTGCAACATCCAAAACTTCTCCTTTAATAACCCTAACTAACTTAGTTTGAGTGAAGGGAGGTGATTGAAAATGTAAGCCACGCAATACACCTTTTGAAGTTGATTTAGATTCATTGTCTTGAATGAAATTCACTTGATACCCTAAAGCTTCATCAAGAAGCTTTTGTTTATAGGTTTCCACAAAATAACCTCTTTCATCACTATGAACAACTGGCTCTATCAATAGAATATCTGGAATAGATTGTGATATGAATTTCACTCAAAAACCCTCTAGATGTCGTAGTAAATATTTTCCATATTGATTATTATTCATTTGATTAGCAAGTGAACGCAACTTTTCTTTAGAAATATAACCCTTATCAAAAGCTATCTCCTCAATACATGCTACTTTTAAACCTTGTCTTCTTTCAATAGTTTCTATAAACGTTGAAGCTTCTAATAAATCTTCATGGGCGCCTGTATCAAGCCAAGCATAGCCCCTACCAAGCAACTGAACTTTTAAACGATTTTCATTTAAATACATTTCGTTGATACTAGTAATTTCAAGTTCTCCTCTTTGAGAAGGAGTAACTTTTAAAGCTTTTCTTATAACATCATTTGGGTAAAAATATAAACCAGTAACTGCATAACTGCTTTTGGGTTGTTTAGGTTTTTCTTCAATGCTTATAGCCTTATTAGATTCATCAAATTGCACAACACCATATCGTGAAGGATCATTTACATGATATCCAAATACAGTAGCTATATTATTTTCTAAAACGCTAGAAACTGCCTTGAGAAGAAAATCTGTCAAACCTTGACCATAAAATATATTATCTCCTAAAATTAGAGTCACACTATCTGAACCAATAAACTCCTCACCTATAATAAAAGCTTGTGCTAAACCATCAGGTGTTGGTTGAATTTTATATTGAAACTTCATTCCAATATCAGAGCCATCACCTAGTAGATTTTCAAACCTTGAAATATCATCTGGAGTAGAAATAATTAAAACTTCTTGAATTCCCGCCAGCATCAAAATAGATAATGGATAATAAATCATTGGCTTATCATATATAGGAAGTAATTGCTTAGAAACGCTTTTGGTTAATGGGTAAAGCCTTGTTCCAGATCCACCCGCTAAAATAATACCTTTCATTTGCTATCTACTCCTAAACGCTCAAGCTTATAACTTCCATTTTGGATGTTTTGACACCATTCATTGTTAGTTAAATACCACTCAACAGTTTTTAAAATACCTGATTCAAAGTTTTCCTTTGGCCTCCAGCCTAGATCTCTATTAATTTTATTGGCATTAATTGCATATCTTACATCGTGTCCTGGTCTATCTTTAACATAAGTAATCAGCTCACTAAAAGAAGCAATACCATTCAATTTATTTGAAATTAATTTATCTAAAATATTACAAATCTTTTTGACTACTTCAATATTCTGAATTTCATTACTACCACCTATATTATAAGTTTCCCCTACATTTCCATCTTGAACCACGCTCATTAGTGCAAGGACATGATCATCAACAAAAAGCCAATCTCTTATTTGCTTTCCATCCCCATAGATTGGAAGATTTTTGCCCTCAAGGGCGTTAAGAATAACATGGGGAATGAGCTTCTCTGGAAATTGGCATGGCCCATAATTATTGGAACAATTTGTAATTAATACTGGTAATCCATATGTTCGGTACCAAGCCCTTACCAAATGGTCGGAACTTGCTTTAGTCGCAGAGTATGGGGAGCTTGGATCATATGAAGTCTCTTCTGTAAAAAAATCATTTGTTCCTTCTAAATCACCATAAACCTCATCAGTTGAGACATGAAGAAATCGGAAGTTATCTTTTTTATCACTATCAAGTGATTGCCAGTAATTCTTTGATTGCTCTAGAAGATTAAAAGTACCAACTATATTTGTTTTAATAAAATCACCAGGTCCATCTATAGATCTATCAACATGGGACTCAGCCGCAAGGTGCATTACAATATCTGGTTTATTTTTCTTGAAAATTCTATTTAATTCTTTTTCATCACAAATATCTACTTGCTCAAAAATATAGTCTTTATTTGACTCAATAGCCTCTAGAGACTGTAAATTTCCAGAATAGGATAACTTATCAATATTCACTACGCTATGATGAGTATTTTTAATAATATGTCTGATTAATGCTGAGCCAATAAATCCAGCTCCACCAGTAACAAGAATAGTTTTTTTATTTTTCATGTCTTCTTCATAGCATAGAGCCTTATTTTATAAAAAAATATTATTATAAGAGCTTCATAATTATTTTTAGCCTCTTAAAATCTTTAGTTTTTGATATTAACTGAAATTAACTTACCATCCTAATTTAATAACAGAACAAACCCTTCTTACATCTTCAACCGTCATCTTAGTATGCAAAGGTAGGACTAAATAGTCATCTTCAATTTTATCCATATTTGGAAATACCTTTCCATCAGTAAATTCTTTAAAAATTGAATATCTATCATTACGAAAATGAACCTGATTGCTCTCAATGTTATTATCTCGTAATTTCTCTTGTAATTTATATCGCTCTTCAACTATTACAGTAAAAAGCCATGCAGCATGTTCGCGATCTTTATAACCACTTCCTATGATTCTTAATCTTTCACAATCAGCTAATTCTTCTTCATAAACTTGAAATAATGATTTACGTATTTGAGACTGTTCATCAAATTCAGATAATGCAGCAATCCCCATAGCAGCAGCAATATCTGTCATTTGGTATTTATACCCAATTTCAGTAATATCATTTTCCCAAATACCGGCTTGTTTTGATTTTCTATCAATTCCAAACCATCGAATTCGCTCTGCTTTATCAATCAAATCTTTATTCTTGATAATTAGCATGCCGCCATCACCTGTAGTAATATGTTTAATCGCTTGGAAAGAAAACATCGTAAAATCTGAAATACTACCAATATCAGTACCTTTATATTTAGCACCAACTGCATGTGCAGCATCCTCTATTATTGGAATGCTCCATTCATTAGCAATACTTTGTAACTCATCCATATCACATGGTAAGCCACCATAATGCACGCAAATAATAGCCTTTACTTTATCACTCATAAGCTGACGAACATGGTTAATATCCATATTCATAGTATTAATATCTACGTCTGCAAACTTAATTTTAACTCCCATATACAAAAAAGGGATGTTAGTTGCAGTGCAAGTAAATAGAGGAGCAATGACTTCATCACCAGGCTTTAATCCAGCTAACATATATGATAAATGAAGAGCATCTGTTCCCGAACCTACAGCAATTGCAGAAAGATTCGATGCAAATTTTTTACTAAAATTTTCTTCAAATATTTTAACCTTTGGTCCTTGTCCAATCCAACGGGAATCAAGGGTTTCCATTACAGCACTTTTAGCTAGAGCAGATACATGTGGATAAAACAAAACTATATTCTCAGAATTAGCTTTCATTATTGACATATCTTGGACTGGCTTCTTCATTTTTAAACTCTCTTATTTTTACTTTTAAAAAATAGTATTTAATTTCAATTTTAATACTTTCAATATAGACATTTTAATACCCTACAGTCTTTGATGTTCAGCATAAATATGATCTGGACCTATTCCGTTTTGATATCTTTCAAACATCATCGTGTATGCAGACTCAAGATTTCTTGTAAACAGGGGTGTATTATATAATGGAGCTTTAGATAAATTAGCAACTAACTTGTCTTTAATAGTATTAAGTTTTTTTGGATTCATTGCCAGCTC
>Ga0209482_1001834_pt1 | contig 13906 bp, 16 predicted proteins | sample CoawatmetaG10DNA_FD_187512 | JGI IMG/M metagenome (GOLD analysis project Ga0209482, IMG submission 187512) | Marine microbial communities from the West Antarctic Peninsula - Coastal water metaG104-DNA (SPAdes) (version 2) | ecosystem: Environmental > Aquatic > Marine > Coastal ...
ATTAAAAACGTACATTGTATAAATATGAAACCTAAGTAAAAAGGAGCTTAAAAAAAAGGTACCAATTAAATATATAAAACAATGTCAACACTCGAACAAGATTTTACGACCGTACCCGGTCAATTATACGCATGCCTTTCCGTCGTAGGCCCTGAAGCACCACAAAAGAACGATAAGTTTGGTATTAAAATTAGGGGTGCATTTAATTCTAGGGAAGAAGCTGCTTCTCATGCAAAACGTCTTCAAAAAGAGGATGCGACTTTCGATATTTACGTCGTCGATATGTATAAATGGTTGTTAATCCCACCAGATAATCTCCAGATTGAAGACGCACATTATGCAGATGATAAGTTAGAAGAGTTGATGATGGGGTACAGAGAAAATCAAGCACAAGCTGCTCAAATGTTTTCTGAACGTAAGAAGGATATGATGGCTGTTAAGGCACCAGGATCTGACGTATACTACAAAGGAGGTGACGAAAATTCAAAGTTTTACACGAAACAAGACGAGACTCCCATCAGTCACCCTGGTGAAGTTTTGGAACGTCTTCAAAAAGAAAACCCTGATGCCGACATGGAGGATCTTGTTAAGGAGGCGGATGAAATCGTTGAAAAAGAAAAGGAAGCTGTACGTGAAAAGAGAGAATTGGATATTAAGAACGCGTTGGAAAAGGAAGCAACTGAAAGAGGGTTTGGATCGGTAGAAGCTATGAAAAAGTTCGACGATGAAAAATCTCGATCTGATGTTAAGGCAGCCGACGAAGCTAATAAAGCTCAAATCGAGAATTCTGAAGATGCGCAGATTAAGGAAAGTGATGATACTGGCGAAGAAGAGGAAGTAACCTCAAAAAATGAGGAAAATGTAAACCCAGAAGAAGCGTAAATTAAAATTGTTATTTAAAAGTAAGTATGTTGAGTATTATATTAAACATAATCACCATTCTTATCGTATCGATATCTATTGTTTTATTTTTTAGAGTGTATAAAGATCAAAAAAGTAAAACAGGTGGCGGCGGGGGTGGTAATAGTGAAGAAATTACACCATCACAAGTTGCTAAAGACATGTCTAAAGACCCACTTATTGTAAGTAGATCATATTTTACCGAACCAGTAACAGGTAATATAGGTACATTTACTGGCCAGCAAACACCTTCTCATTACAATTGGATAGGCGGTAAATCGTTCATCCCGGTCTGAGTATTACAGGTTGCATAGTTTTACCCATGAAAAATCCTAATAGAAATGCTACAAAAATTATAACATATCCCGTCTTATCTAGATTTTCGAATATATCATTTTTTACCACTTGTTGAGGTGGTGGGGTATAATAAATAGGTTGTTGTGGAGGTGGTTGATAGTATTGTTCATCAACCTCTGGTTCATCCGGTTCATCGAAATTATTACTACTTTTATTTATGAATTCTTCTGGATTATACTCAATCGGTGTACCAACTTCAGCTTCCATATATAAAAAAAGTATCTATTTTTTTAAGCTCGTTATTACTCACTTATTTCTTCTTCTTCTTCTTCTTCTTCAGAGTAATCTTCGTCTTCATCCGTATCATCTACAACAAACCCTTTTAAATTACCATTTTCATCAGCATCTTCGTCACTTTCAGATTCTTCAATATCATCGTCACTACAAATATCTTCATCGTCTGAAATTAACAAATCTTCATCTGTATCATATTCATCCTGTTTATAATCATCTTCTACATCTTCAAACAATTCCAAACGCTCTGGTCCTTTTGAAAGTCTCCCTGAGCGTGTTTTTACAGTTAAGACCATTATATAATTAATATATACACATTTCCTTTAAGTATTTTACTCACTTTCTGCCTGTAAATTCGCATATAACTCGTTAAAATTCGTTTTTAAATCACTAATAACAGTGTCTATATCTTCTAAAATGTTCGTATCTCCTGAAACTGAGCTGAGAGCAATTTCGTCGAGATTTGTAAGTGATCTATTCATGAGTTTTTTAGATAGAATTATATTTGTTTTATATTCTAGAGCCATTTTGATATTTTCTATAAATTCGTTATGTATAGATGGGTTTAGTCCTGAATATTTATAAGATTTTCGTATAAGTTTATTAATTTCTACTACATTGTTTTGTTTTGTGGTTATTAGAGAAGATGCGAGGTATATTACAACTACTAAAACAATAACAGATATCATTGTGTTCTATAATTTAGTTACTATTTTTTCCGGGAGAATATGTTCGCGGTTTGTACATTTACATACTTGTTTTATTTTCTTGTTCACGATATTAAAAATAATATTATCCGTGTTACAAATTGTACATGTATAAGTAGTGTGAACATAATACTCGTTAAACTTATTTTTCTTAGTTTTTGGTTTATTTATATTTATCCTGGACACCTGTATATACCCAGTTTTAATCATATATTTGTTAATGAAATTAGAGAATATTCCCATTGTATCTGAATTATAATCACATGTTTCTGTTTTTTCAACATTTTTACCAAAAAAATCTTGTTTAGACGGTTTTACGTGCTTTTTAACAATTCCATCCTTGTATAATTGGTCTGTAATTTTAGATGGTAATTTATGTCTTTTACCTGTAAAATTTTTACAAAACCCAAAATGTCTCATTATTTCGGTAGTAGAAAAACACTTTTGTGTAATTGTTTCTCCTATTATATGAAACCATACATGATTAGAATTATGTTTACATTTGTTATTTTCGCAATAGAAAGAATTTGTTGAAACCAAGAAGTTACCATTAGATTCAAACATTTTGGTAATACGTGCAGTTGTCTGTCCTTCGAGATGTTTATTGACAAAGTTTTGTAAAAGACATATAACTTCCTGATCTTTGAATTCGTTTTTTATTTCCGCGTGCGTAAAAGATGATTCTTTACCATGAAAAGACGTTTTACCTTCTATAATATTTGGTTCTTTACTTTGACTACGTATAGTTGCACTGTATAGAAGTTTAACATCTGGGTGTGGTAATATAGGTTCAAGTAAAGTGAAAGGTCCCTTTTTACCACCTTTGTAAACGAAACATGGTAAATATTCACCCTGACTAATTTTACCCATGTGATTACACTCTTTACAACCTTTACCAGAACATTCTTCATGTTTAGCACGTTTATGTGAAAAAGGCATTCGAAAACCACTCCCTTGTGTTTTTCTATCGGAACTACCATATACAGCTGAATCAACAACATCTTCCCAGTTCACTGAACCGTATACCAATTTTAGAGTATCTATAACATGTTCTCTTATAGCTATTGCTGAAGATCTATTTACTGTGAAACCTTCCCAGTTTATATGCACACCTGTTTTTATCAATTTACCGGAAACCCGTTTTGGTTCTGCTATAGATATTAAGGCATTACCTGCACCTTCAAACTTATTAACTTTATCACAAATAATTTTACATATACTTTCTATTTGTGTGACGGTTAATTCATTTACATCTTTATAATCGAGATCTACAAAAAAATTATAATTTTCTGTTTTCTGTTCAACAACAAAAATTTTCTCTCGTAAAGTATAAGCTTCTACACATTTTTCATAAAAGTCGTTCAATCTATCAAATGGCACTGATAGGACACCACCGTCCATAAGCACATGTGATACATTGGAGTTGTTTAAGAACCCTTGTTCTTTACACCACTGTTTAAACATGTGATGTATACTTAACAATTACTAGTTTTTATTTTTTATATTCATTCATCACTATCATAGTGATGCCTCCATATTGTTTTTCTAAACGATATTTCTGGGTACTGTTCCTGTTCAGATAAAGATTTTTTAAGTACTAAAAGTTCATAAACTTTATCGTTAGCATGGACCTCGATATACCTTCCCGCCTTAGTTTCTGTATACCCGTGTCGTTCAATTAACAAATCCTTTATTTGTGATAATATATAAGACTTGGACTTCATTATTTAATAGAGAAGGTTTTTCTATTGAGTGAAGTCACACACGCATAAAATTCTGGGTTTTGAAGTATATTTTTAACGATTCTATCCCATTGTTTTTTCGTGTTAAATTCAGATAACGTTTCAAAATTCATATAATCGTTTTCATCAAACGTTCTTTTAATGGGTAATTTTTGTATTTTTTTTAAATTTGTTTTTTGTTTTTCATCGTTAAACTTTTTAACGAGATCTATCTGTTCCTGTTGTGTATAATTTACAAAAAATATGAACACGTTATATTCTAAGTCTACACCCGGACTTTCTTTTACCACAAACTTGAATTCGGTATATTCACCTTTCTTGAGATTTACAACTCCTCTGGTCTCTTCTTCTAATTCTCGTAGGGCACATCTTATCGGGTTGGGTATTTCTTTTCTTCTACACCCTCCGGTAACGAAAATCCAATCTTTGAATCGTCGGTCTCGGACAGTGAGGAACTTTGGTTTAGAACCAGTAAACGTTACGGGTACTGCAATTGCTTTGTATTTCTTCATTGCGCATTTGCAAGTTATAATTGAGCGAGATGATTATTCTGAAGAATCTTCTTCGCTTTCTTTATTTTCTTCAGATTCGTCTTCCACTTGGGTTTCGTTTTCTGTCTTAAAAGTGACATTTTTTGGTTTAACAGGTTCGTTTAACGAACTTGTTTGTGGAATTTGTATTGGCCTGACCCTGGATAAAAATGAAGCCATTTTTCCATTCATACCCTTGACACCTTCCATTTCTTCTTTTGTAGTTTTGAGTTCTCTGTACATGTAAACTGAAGCAGCTATACACATAAAAATAGCGACTATCATAGCAGTATCTCGATCAAATGTAAACATAATTTATTAAATTATATAATCAAGTTTTTAAGTTCGTATAATCGCGCCCATGTGCACACCGTTTTCCTTTGGACAGTCGTATCCCATTTGAGCAAATTGAATCTCCTGGTAATGTCCCTCTTTACACTCCGCGTTTTTTTCGGGTTCTTGTGTCTTAGAGTTGACGAGATGATTCAAAGTTCCGGATTTAGGATCATATGTAATGATAAAAATGAAAGCTGTAAGAAAAACTAATTGCCAGAACATTTATAATAACAGGCTATTTAAATTAATTTAATTGGAATACATCAAACCACCCATACCATTTTCGATACGGAGAATGTTGTAGTTGACACCATAGACGTTGTCTTCAAACGTATCGCCTTCAACAACGAGTCTCGCGGAATCGAGTCTACTGAAGTTGAGCGAACCAGTTGGTTGGAGCTTGGATGTATCGAGACAGAATGGAACCAATATAACATCGTTACTCGCCGTGGCGTTTTGTGTATGGTAGTAAACTGGTGTGTACGTAAAGTGTGGTCTGACAGACTTGGCATCGGAAACGTCCGTACCGTTAATCTGCAATTTCATCTTAGCAGTCGTGAGAGCACCAGTTGTATTTTTGGCGACCAAATACTTCATTGGGTGGTTGAAGCTGAGTTCTTGTGTACTCGATTTGGAAGCAATAGCTTTTTGAGTTTGTGTGATAATCATATTTTGTGGTGTAGACGACATAGACGTTCGTTCTTCAGTGTCGAGATGGATGAATTGTGCGTACACTTCCATATCTGTTACGACCAATGTACCCCACGTAATTCTCAATTCAACATCGTGGTACTGAAGCGCGACCAATGGGAGCGCGGATTGGGCGTTTTCGCAAAACGAAAATCTGAGTGGGACATAATAATCTGTAGCCGCGTTATAATCTTGTTTAGAGTTCGTTTGATTCATCACAACTGGTGCAAGATCGGTCATAAATTCAGATTCTTGCGTGTCGATGACTTGTCCACCGATTAAAAGTTCAACTTTACTGACATAGTCTTTCAAGTTGAATGTTTCGTTGGCTCTGCTCGCAACATAGACGTATCCGAGCATATCACCTTTACGCTCAAACCTGATGGTAGACATACCACCAGTGGCAGGGTTGCCCTGGACAACTTGTCTTTCGACAGTTTGGGCAAAGTTTGTGTGACGTTTGTAATTAGATCTAAAAAAAGAAACTTCGGGTTGACCGACGAGGTGCGCATCTTGGGCACCGATTGCAACGAGTTGGGCAATACCACCAGACATATTTATTATATTATACTAAGGTTTTTTATTTTTAAGCCCATGTATAATATAATATGAAAGATTCTAAAAAAAACGAATTACGCTGCTGTAAATGAGATTGCATTCATGTATATTTTTTCCGCACCTGATGCACCTATTCTTGATACGGTCAAAAGACCATGACTTCCTGAGGATATGGAAACATCCGCCGTAAATGCTATAAAATCGATACCGGCTGTGATAGTTTTCAAAACTTTTCGATCTCCACCGGATGCTAAGAGTGGTACAACAATCTGACCCCCGCTTGGTAAATTTGACATAGAAAGTATCGCAACATCTGCATCTATTGAAACTAACGGAGCTGTACCGTAAGTTTTATTTTTACAGTCTATCGCGAGTGTTCCTGACCCTGACGTCCAAGTTGTTGATATTTGTGTATTTGTGAGTTGTATATTTTGAGACGTAATATTAGAATTACAAAAAACATTACCGGCTGTAGTTACATTTGATCCAATACTAATACTCTTGGTCGTAACAAACGCATTATCTGTCGCGTACCCTGATGATGGTCCAGTAAACTGAAGAACGTTCGATGTAATATTAGCATCTACACCTGCACTCGAAACATCATCTAAACCAAACGGTGACGCGGCGACGTTTAATCCACCTATTGTAATATTATTGGCCGAAATATTACCGGTAACCGTGAGTACGTTTGACCCATACGTGTTTATGGTAAGGTTTGCTGTACCGGTAGGTCCTGCCCAAGCAGATGGACCAACACTGACGTTCGCATGTATACCTGTACCTTCCTCATGTGTAAATGCCATGGTCGAACCACCTTGTCCTCCCGAATCGTATATTTCACCTGTTGTTGTATCTATCGATAAAACATTTTTTGTAGATGTAGAACCACCTTGTACTTCTGGTGAAAGTATTATTGCATTAGTTACTTTCAAGTTACTCGTTCCGGATGCCCCCTCGAGAAGAATATCATTCGCGAATTTAAGTTTTTTCGTAGCCGCGATTGTAATATCACCCAAGGATGATAAACCCGTATCCGTGTTTTTAAATGTGACCGTTCGGGTAGTCGTATTACCCCCCTGTACGATAGTCTGTAAGTCTGAAGAAACATCCGCCCATACAACTGCTGTACCTGTACTTTTAAGAAACTTACCATTATCTACCCCTAATTTTGTTAATGTCGTTGCACCAGTGGCGTAGAGTAAATCACCCGCCGTGTACGACGCGATGTTTGTACCCCCATGATCAACATCGAGAACACCTGTAGTTATTTTTTCCGCATCGAGATCTGTAATAGCCGAACCATTACCCTTGAGTGTTGTCGCTTCTACCGTACCCGTCGTCGTGACGTTACCAGATAAAACGTTACCCCAAATATTTGCGGTAATATACGGGTGGTTAGATATACCACTCGCCAACGTTGGTACTATATCTGTATCATCTGGGTTACTGTGCGTGTATGCGATTGTATATTCCTTCTCATTACCTCTAAAACCATGAACAACATTTGAAGTACCCATGGTCATGATCATACCCAAATCAATGGTATCAGTCGAGTTATTGTTACCGACTTCGATTATTGGGTCAGTAACTATATAGTTTGTTGCGTTAAAATGATTTACTGTTCCTTGTGTTTCGAATTTACCTGTAATTAAAACATCGGCACCAATTGTCATTTTATTATCAGAACCAGAAGTATCGAATTGAATATCCGCGTGTGAACTTAATACCCCGGACCCGTTCGTAAACGGAATCTTGTTATTTCCTAACCCAGATGTTGTGATTGTACCGGTTAACGATGGATTAGCGAGTGAAGCGCCCGTTATTGTCGATGTCCATTCGGGTGCAGTTGCACCTGAATTCATTTGTAAAACTTTATTTGCGGTCCCTTTATCAAGTCCCGCTATTGTATCATCAGCACTTGCATAGAGTATATCACCGGCCGTGACTGAACTTAAATTTGTACCACCCTTGGTTACGGGTACGACGGGTAAAACAGATGTTGTGAGTGTACCCGATGATATATTAGATGCATTAATACCATTAATATCCGAACCACTCCCTTCAAACGTGGCGGCTTTTATTTTACCGGCGGTCGTTATTGTTGTACCAGTATCTGTTAAACTCATAGACCCATCGGATTCTGCGGTTGTATCTCCAAGAACGGAGTCAAGAGTTAAGGGAACCTCTGCCCATTCGGGTATATCACTACTCCCAAGTTTAAGAAATTTACCGGCATCTGCATTAGAACCCGCGGGGTTGAGTTGTCCGAGTGAATCACCCGACGTTTTACCGTAAAGTATTGTACCAGACGCATAACTAGACTGACCCGTACCACCACTGGATATGGCAATTGTTCCACTTGCAAATTGATTTGTTGGAATACCCGTTAACCCTGTACCCGGACCCGAAAATTTCGTAACCGCGGTTATAGTACTACCCGCTATTGTATTCGAACCCGCTATTTTACCATAGAGTGCGTCGGCCGATTCTCTTATAAAAACATTACCTCCAACATCAACGTTACTGGTTGTATAAATACTCGTAACTGGATTCGTAAACTGAACCGTATTTGAGGTTACGTTACCTTGATTTACTATATTTTCAACCGTAAGGTTTGAGAGGTAATACGAATCACCCCGATAGTTTTGCGCATTTACGTTACCGACGGTATCTAACGCATACACTGATTGTGTTGGTATATTTAATTGAACTTGACCTTCATTACCAATACTTATAGCATGATTAGGACTGGTGTTCGCTACACCTATTGATGACGAAGTGAGTGTACTTGTATGTATTGTACCAGAAACCTGAATTTTATTAGTTACACTTTCATCGATACTAACAGAAGACCCCGTTGTAAATTTAGTAGCTCGAGCTGTACCTTCAACACGAAGCGTGTTGGTATCACCCGTTGGTCCACACATGAAAACTTTATCCTTTACCGATAAGGCATGTATTGGCGCACTATTTGCAACACCAATATTGGAGCTTGTTATGAAAGATGTTATAGCATTACTAAACTGAACTGTATTTGAAGTTACATTACCTCTATCCGTCGCAGATTGAAAAGTAACACCACCTAAAAGGGATGTAGGAACACTCGAATCAACAATTTCCTTTGTGATCGAAGAGTAACCTATAAGGTTAGAACCTTCTAGATTTGCGACTCTTAACGGTGCCATATAAATCGAATTCGCATTCGTGACATCAATTGCAGTATCTGACGCATTAAAAACAATTGTATTTTCAGCCTGATTCTCAGAAACGTGTTTACCAAACCGGATTTTGGTAGACCGTTCAATGGTAGGTATGTTTTTAACCATATTAATATAAGTATGTATTTTAATTTGCATAGATGAGACCGGCTAAACCATTTTCAATTCTGAGAATGTTATAGTTAACTGCATATATAGGATCGGATATATTTCGGGCTTGGCTATGTATCTTTGCTGAATCTAAACGACTAAAATTAAGTGTTCCTGTAGGCTGGAGAGAACTTGTCGATAAACAAAAAGAATATAAAAAGAAATCAGGTGACGTTACGAATTGTGTGTGGTAATAGTTTTGTACCTCCATAAAATGTGGTTTTCCCCATCTAAAATTACCGATATCGAGACCATTAATTTCAAATTTAATCTTATTATCGGCGGATGTCAATGCACCATTAACTGATGTATCCGAACACGCGAGGTATTTGACTGGATGATTAAACGTAAGTTCTTGTGTAAGTTCTTGTGATGGTATACTTTTTTGAACTTGTGTGATAAGAATATCATGATTTCGAGAAACAATATTACCACGTTCTTCGTTATCGAGGTAATAGTAATTCGAATAACACTCGAAATTATACGCCCCTGCTTGTGATCCCCAGTGAATGCGCAATTCAACTTCATGGTATTGTAAAGCAACTATTGGTAAAGCACACTGTGGACCTTCACAAAAGAAAAACCTTAACGGGTAAAAGTATGAACGTGCACTCACACCTGGGTGTGTACCGTTAGAACTCTTTGAAACATTAGATGCAAATGTATCTATGGCTATTTTTTCCGTAAAGACTGCATCTTGCGTATCCACGACTTGACCACCGATAAGTAATTCGACCTTATCTATGAGTTCGGTCCAATCTCCGTAATCGAGTGCTTTTGTGTTATCGTCTATAGTAAAATATGTGTATCCTAATAAATCACCTGAACGTGGGAATTTTATGGATGACATTGAATTGTTTTTCACAGCTCCCTGTATCGTTTGCTTTTCGATGGATTGTGAAAAATTAGAATGTCTTTTAAAAGTTGAGTTAAAGAATGATATCTCTGGATTACCCATTATATGTTCATCTTGAGCACCAATGGCAATGAGTTGAACAATACCGGACGACATTTATATTAATAAGAGGTTAAAATTATAGGTACGTAACGCCCTGAAATAATTAGTAGGGCAAGTTCTTTTTTTTGCAAACGAATTTAAAAACGAAAATGGCATCCCCACACGCAAGCGTATCACCCGCTTGGTCGTCTAAGTTAAAAGTTACTCTATCGAGTTTTCGAATTGGGTTATAATATTGTTGTATAATTGGGTATTCGTTTCTGAAGAAAACGGCTGTTTGTCCGGAGGAGGAACCATGCTTTTCATGTTCACATACAATTGTTCCAAAAATACCATTTAAGTGGTTATCGGGACCGTCGAGGTCTTTTTTACCCCGTTGTGTAAAATGATTTTTAAGTTCATCTATACCAATGTGTATACATCTAGTAGCATTATCGGTCGCGTTAATACTCGCAGTGAGTAGTTGTGCCTGGACAACATTTTCGAGTGGTGTTGGTAAAAAAAGTGTAAAATCTGTATCACTCGTTGGATCCAGATTATCAAGTATAACAGTGTGATGTTCGTATTCGAAATCGGGTAAAGTTGACTGACTGGTCACTAACGCCATTTATATATACTGGAGATTTTACTTCATCTTATAACTCGATTGTGCGACGACCAATTTTTGGGCACCACAAACACCGCCTCGACTATCGGAGTAATATTCACCGAGACACTCTTCCTTGGACTCGAGATTAAAGAGTGATTCTTCATTGGTCGTTTCGATATCGACTGGGCTGTAGTAACTGGTTCTCAAGAATTGAAGAACACAGATTATGGCGAATACAATCGCGATAGATTTTAGGGTACTTTTGTTTGTAGCGTTAAGTTTCATTTGTATTGAACATACATTTTTTTTATAAAGTGCGTTAAAGAAATTAGAATAGTTTCAATATAAAGATTAATGGACGGTGAGATTGTACTTAATCGTTCTAGTACACATGTTATGAAATTGGATGATAATGAACAGGCACTAATGAACGAGATTGAGATTGATATACCAAGACCTCAGCCTGTAAAAAAAGGAATGCCTAGACCTATGAAAACACAATTTACACCACCACAAACACAACTTTTTCAGGAAGACATCGATTCTTTTGCTAACCCCAATAAACAAAATCACCAATCTGCTCCTCCATTAGAGGAACCTCTTGATTACGGAGAATACGATGATGACGAACCTGATAATGGGTATGATTACGGAGGTGGTGGCGCTGGTGGTGGTATTTACACAGAAGAAGAAAAACCATCACCAGGGTACAAAACAATAGATGAAGAAAAAGCAGACCTTGTAAATAAGATCGGTCGTTTAGAAAAGAAAGGGTTTACCGTAAATAAACGTTTGAATGCATATTCACCTATAGATGAACTTAGAACAGAAGTGAAACGAATCACGTATAGCATAGACGTCGATAAATCCGTCAAATTCTCGAGACGAATGCTTATTGCATGTACTACAGGACTCGAGTTTATGAATAAGAAGTATAATCCATTCGAGATTCAACTCGATGGTTGGTCAGAAAACGTAATGGAAAATGTCGATGATTATGATGAAGTTTTCGAAGAGTTGTACGTTAAGTATAGATCTAAAATGGCCGTCGCTCCAGAAGTCAAACTCATAATGATGCTTGGTGGTTCGGCTATGATGTTTCACTTAACAAATAGTATGTTTAAATCAGTCATGCCCAATATGAACGATGTGATTAAACAAAACCCTGAACTCGTACAAAATATGATGTCTGCGGTTCAGAACACGGTTCCTAAATCACAACAACAATCTGGTGATACGACAGATGCAAACGGGCGACGCGAAATGCAAGGCCCAGGCCTAGACATATCAAGTCTCATGGGTAATATCATGATGCCACCAACACCACCAATGAGTACGACCAGTATACCGGCAAATATTAACGCACCCGGTGACGATGATATGGACGATGATATTTCGGATATTGCAGAGGCCGATATAGAAAATTCTAAGAATGAAAAGGACGATATGGATAGTGAAGTTCGTGAAGTTAAAGTTACCCAGACCAAATCAAAAAGAGGCGGTGGAAAAAAGAAAAAGTCGGTCGAAATTAATTTATAAATGATAGTATAAATGATAGGGTATTGTCCTTTAGACGAAGATCCTATTGAAAGACCCCAACGTCAGGAGGTGGTCGCCAAACCCCAAGCGGTGAAACGTAAAAGACGTAACATTTTGGGTGAGGACGATACCGAATGTAATTACGTTGTAATGTTTTTTATTGCGGGTGTTATTGCCCTAGCGGTCATGGATTCACTTCCATCTAAAAAGTGAATGATAAACCATTTACCATCCTGTTTGTTCCAGCATGGTAAATGTAATTTTGTTTTATTTAATCAATTACGCATTTTCGAGTGCGGTAACACGCGCTAATAGATCAGCGACTTGTGTTTCTAACGTCGAAACTTTCGTCTTTTCAGTTTGTAATTGTCTATCAACTTCCTGTAAAGCCGCTGTCGCTATAGTAAATATAGCAGATTTATCGACATTATGAAAATCCTGAACGTGTTCCCCGAAAATATAGGCAGTTGACGTACTCGTTATATTACTCAATTCACTTGTTTTCTCTATAGTTATAATATTATTACCCGTTGTGGAAATAACGGGACACACGTAACCACCAAGTTCATCAACGGTAATATATATATTAGACGTATTTGTTAAATTTATATCATCGGGTATTGTTTTATCTAAAGTGAGTTGTACTGAAGTATCCGTAAGTACTGTAACATTTGAGGATGATAATATAGTAGGAACTGGATCAGCTGTTATACTAACTGCATATGGAAGAACGTTAGAAACGTCTTGTGCGATGAATCCATAAACCGTATCCGTACCCCTATCTTCATTACGATATTTATACGTTTTTGGTTTGATACGACGAAGTTTTTCAAGAGCGGAAGTATCATCTATATCAACTATATCCTTTTTTATACGGGCATCCGAATGATTGCTATAACTTACAGCGTATAACCCACCACCTATACTCGTATCGTTATTACCTAGATTAATTTGTAGAGGCCAACGACCATTGTATGCAGACCAGCTTGTTGAATTGTTAGCACTACCACGAAGAACATAAAAGTAATCTGAATTACAGTGAAGCATAGAAGATCTATGATCGGTATCTTGTAAATATAGAGTGGGAGCAGTATTATTTATGTATATTCCATCATCAATTTGAAAATCACCGTTTACATCTAAAGTACGTTGAGGTGTAGTTGTCCCAATACCAACTTTACCTGCTGGTGCTAATATGACATTATCTTCGTCGCTCCCCGGGCCGTCATTTTGGGTTCCAATTATGAGTTGACTTTTTTCGTCCCCGGAACTCGTCGAATCTTCATATTGTATGTACCCGTAATCCGAACTGTTATTTATTTTACTTGGAAAAACAATACACGACGAACCACCTGAATCATTATGTTCTAATATGAGTGTACCGGTATTTACCCC
>Ga0209482_1001839_pt1 | contig 13884 bp, 14 predicted proteins | sample CoawatmetaG10DNA_FD_187512 | JGI IMG/M metagenome (GOLD analysis project Ga0209482, IMG submission 187512) | Marine microbial communities from the West Antarctic Peninsula - Coastal water metaG104-DNA (SPAdes) (version 2) | ecosystem: Environmental > Aquatic > Marine > Coastal ...
AATAAATAGTTTATAATTAAAATTAAAATTCTAAATTTGCTATTATATTTAATTAATCTAAATAAAAATAACATGAATAAACAATACATATTTATATCGATATTAATTTTCTTTACAACCTTTACAATGTATTCACAAGAGTATATTGTAAAAGGTAATGTAAAAAACAAACAAAATGAAGTTTTGGCTGGGGTAAATATTACTAACAATAAAAACAGTGTTGGAACCCAAACCGATTTAAACGGAGAGTTTACAATAACATTTAATCAAGTTGATGCTTACGAATTTATATTCTCTTATTTAGGGTATAAAACCAATATAATTTCTGTTAATGTATCAGATACTACAGAAACTTTATCAATAATATTAGAAGCCTCCAATTTATCATTAGATGAAATAGTGATAACATCAAGAAGTAATGATAAAATTAGCGAAATGCCTTCTTCTGTTACTATTTTACAGAAAGAAGCCGTGACGAAGCTTACCCAGAATGCTTATACTTTAGCGGATGTTATTGATAAAATTCCGGGTATTACGTTATCTACTCAAGGAAATAGAACTAGGGGTATGAATATGAGAGGAAGAAATATGTTGATTCTGATTGATGGCATTCCGCAAAGTACTCCACTTTTTAAAACTAATAGAGAGATTAATACCATAGACGCTTCTGCTATTGAAAAAATAGAAGTAGTAAGGGGTGCAACTGCTATTTATGGAAATGGAGCAGAAGGTGGGGTTGTGAATTTTATTACCAAGAAACCAAATACTACAAAAGCTTTCGAAAGCATTACCACTTTAGGATCTACAGGTTCATTAGTAAATACAGAACACACCATAGGTAGTTCTATAAGTCAAGAGTTTAACGGAAGTAAAAATAAGTTCTCCTATTTAGTTAACGGGTCTTATGAAAGTACAGGAATTTTAAGAGGTCCAAAAAGTGAAATTCAATCTCCTGATAACGGTGTAGGAGAAACACAACGTTATAATGTATTTACCAAATTAAAATACGATTTTAATAAGAATAATAGTATTGGGTTTTTCTACAATTATTTCAGTAGTAATCAAAGTACAAATTTGTCTCGTGTTAATGGTGTATATGGTGAGTCTCCTGCAACAGGTATTTTTACAGAACCAAATAGTTTACAAGCAGATCAAGGTACTAGATTTAACCATAATGCTCAATTAACTTTTAATTCTAAGAATATTTTTAAAAATACAGACCTTTCTTTTAACCTTTATAGTAACAATTTTGAAACTGTATATGCTTATTATCCTTGGTGGGGAGATGATGCTGTTGGTGGAACTAACCCAGGAGGGCAATCTAGGATACAATCTTCTAAAAAAGGAGCTCGTTTAAACCTAATTACATCTTTTAATTTTTCTGATGTTATTTCTGGTAACTTAGTATATGGTGCAGATTTAATGCAAGACAAAACAAAGCAAACCTTGCTTGATGGTAGGACTTATCTTACACCAATGAACATGGTAAATTTTGCACCATTTATGCAAGGTAAATTAGCGTTTAATGATTTTATTTTTAAAATAGGTGCTAGGATAGAAAAAATTAATATAGGTATTGACAATTATACTATATTAGATTTTAATAACGGTTCTAATGGTGGTTTACAAGTAACAGGAAAGGATTTAGATTACAGTGCTTTAACTTTTAATACGGGTTTAAGGTATAACAAAATAAAGACTTTTAGCCCTTTTGTTAGTTTTTCACAAAGTTTTTCTGTCGCAGAATTAGGAAGACAAATTAGGGTTACAGATGACCCTAATTTACTTTTGAAATTTGCTCCCGAGGCTATTATTGTTAACAATTATGAAATTGGAGCACACAGTCAGATATTTGCTAATACAAGTTTACAAGCTGTCTATTTTATTAGTACATCTAAGCTAGGTTCTACATGGTCTATTAATCCAAACACACAATTTTTAGAGGTTACTAGAGCTGCCGAAAGAGTAAATGGGTTTGAAGTTCAATTTGATACTCGTCTTTCCGATAGTTTTGATTTTGGAATTTCATATCAAATATTTGAAGGTAAAGCAGATGGGAATGATGATGGTGACACCTCTGATGATGAAGATGTTTACATAAATACAAGAAGAATTAATCCATCGGTTTTAAGAACATATTTAGATTATGATTTAAGCAAGAAACTTAACATTAGATTATCAACCGTGTTTACTGGTAGTAGAGATCGTTTTGAGCCTAATGATACTGGTGCTTATGCTTACGGAGAGGGCCCAGTAAATAGTTTTAACTACTCCAACTTATTTGCTTCATATACTTACAATGAAAATATAAAATTTCAGTTAGGTATAACCAATGTGTTTAATCAAGACTTTTACTTTACTAGGTCACAATGGGCGTCAAGAGGTAATACTTATGAAAAGGCCAATGGAGCCAGATTTAATTTATCAGCACAAATAAAATTATAAAATATTTATATTTCTTAAAGTCCTCAATGGGCTGGTAGAAATCATCAATATGAAAAAGGAAATGGTCTTAATTTTAAAGTAGCACTTAATATAAAATATAATTATTTGAATTAGTTATAAGTGTTATTTATTCACATAGCTTCAATTTAGAAATTGAGGCTATGTCTTTTTTATGCCAATGTTAAATGAAACAAATTAATTTTAGAAAAACGATACTTAAAATTCATTTATGGGTTGGACTTTTGTCAGGACTCATTATTTTTATAATATGCATAACTGGATGTATATATACCTTTCAAAAAGAAATTAAGTTATCTATTTACCCTTACTATTCTATAGAAAATAGTAACTCAAAAAAACTAACTTTAAAAAAACTACTAGAATCTTACGAAATCCAATCTAATAATAAAGTATTGCAGATTTATGATTTTACTGAAGAATATAGAAGTACAATTTTAAAAACTTCAAAAAATGATATTTTATATTATAGTTATATAAATCCTTATACTGGCGCGTTATTAAAAGAAAAAGAACAGTTAAAAGATTTTTTTACTGTAGTTCTGAAAATTCACAGAAACCTATTATTGAAAAAAGAAATTGGTAGAAAAATTGTTGGGTATTCTGTAATTATTTTTATCATTTCGTTAATTACAGGAGTTATTTTATGGTTTCCAAAAAACATAAGAATATTTAAATCTAAAAAAGGGTTAAAATCAAAATTTTCGATTAAAAAAACTAAAAACTTAAAACGAATACTATATGATTTACATAGTGTTTTAGGGTTTTATGGTTCTTTTATTCTTATAATAATAGCAATAACTGGTTTAGGCTGGACTTTTTCATGGGTAGATGAAACCCTTTATAGAATGGTAACTTTTGAGCAAAAGGAGAAAACAAAAGCTGTTCTTATAGATAGCACGGCATTGTCATATCATACTTTAGATATTGCAAAGAATAAAATGAATTACAATGAAGAAAATAGGCAATTATTCCTTTATATTTTACCAAAAAAACCAACATTACCTTTAAAAATATCAGGATATCCAAATGATGATTCTTATGGTAGTTCAGATCATTTTTATATACATCCTTTAACAGGGAATAGTATAAAAACCGATTTAGATATTAATAAAAAAAGAGGCACAAAGTTTCGGTCTTTATACTATGATATTCACACAGGGAGCATATTAGGTATTTGGGGTAAAATAATTGTTTTTATAGCGGGTTTAATTGGTGCGTCATTACCTATAACAGGTTTTTTTTTATGGCGAAATAAAAGAAAAAAAATTAGATAAATATTACCATTCCATACACATTTCCACTTCACTCCTATCGTCGTTTCGGGCAAAGCGTATTCCATTACATTTTTAAAGAAACTTTTAGAAAGAAAAAATAAAGAAGATTAGGTGGTGAAAAAGCTTTTTAGAGACACCAAAGTAGGAAAATTTTTAATCAACAAGGTGCCATCGATACTCGGTATAGTTGGTGATGTACTTCCTGATGCAGGAGTGTTAGGTATGGTTAAAAGTTTGATCGAAAAAGAAAGCGTTGAAGTATTACCTAAAAAAGATAAAGAGATCGCTTTAAAATTATTGGATCAGGACATTGCAGAGATGCAAGAGATAACAAAAAGATGGTCCTCAGACATGGCAAGTAAATCTTGGCTTGCTCAAAACGTAAGACCAATTACACTAATGTTTTTCTCAATTAGTTATGTTGTTGGGTGGTACCTGAATTATCCATTAGAAGCAATCTCAGGAGTCCTCAGTTTAATTATTGGAGCATATTTTGGAAGCAGAGGAATTGAAAAAGTGATGGGAGATAACAGACATAAGTAGTCTTAAGTCATTGTCTGACAAAGTTATTAACAAGAAAAGCAGTGTTCCTAATTGGGGACCAAACGATAAATCTTACAAATTCTCCTCATCTCCTTCTAACAGGGTAAAATAGTCCAAATTAAGTCGTATATTTGACCAAAATATTATAACTTTATGTTAATTTTTAGTTATTAAATTTGAAATATGGCATCAAAATCTGATTTAAGTAATTATAGAAAGAGTTATAAAAAGAATTCTCCTTTTAATTATAAGGATTGTAAGAACCCTTTAGATTTATTTAATACATGGTTCAATGATTTCGATAATGATGATTCTGATTCTGAAGTAAACGCGATGAGTCTTTCAACTGTTGGTGTAGATGGTTTCCCTAAGAGCCGAGTAGTACTTTTGAAGGAATATAACCAAGACGGTTTTATATTTTACACTAATTACAATAGTGAAAAAGGTGTCTCTATTGATAAAAATAATAAGGTTTGTTTATCTTTTTTTTGGGAACAACATGAACGACAAGTAATTATTAAAGGTTATGCAAAGAAATTATCAAATTCAAAAAGTATTGAGTATTTCAATTCAAGACCTAGAGGTAGTAAGTTAGGGGCAATCGTTTCAAATCAAAGCTCTATAATTGAATCAAAAAGTGAGCTAGTTGATAATTTACTTAAACTAGATAAAAAGTATTCTAAAATAGATATAACAAAACCTTCTCACTGGGGTGGATATATTGTCTCTGCTGTTGAATTTGAATTTTGGCAAGGAGGAGAGAATCGTTTACATGATAGAGCTAGGTTTAAACTTCTTAATAAAAACTGGATTAAAGACAGACTATCTCCATGATAAAAATTCAGAAATTTGCTGCAGTTGATATCGGTTCTAACGCTGTAAGGTTGTTAATATCTAGCGTTGTTTCACAAAATAATGAAATAGTTGAGGTTAAAAAAATCAGCTTAGTTAGAGTTCCTATTCGACTTGGTGCAGATGGTTTATTGAAAAATAAAATCAAAAAAGATAATATTAATCGTTTAAAAGATGCGATGATTGCTTTTAAACTCCTTATGAAAATTCATGGTGTATTAAAGTATAAAGTCTGTGCAACTTCTGCTATGAGAGAAGCATCTAACAGGGAGGAAGTGATAAAGAAATTATGCTCTAAATCAAAATTACAAATAGATGTGATATCTGGAAAAGAAGAGGCTTCTATAATTGCGGACACTTTTTTGTCGAATCATTTTAATTTTGATAACACGTATCTATTCATTGATGTAGGGGGAGGAAGTACCGAATTAAGTGTTATTTTTAAAGGTAATATTATTTCTTCAAAATCCTTTAAAATAGGTACTGTAAGGTTTTTGAATAATTTAGTAGACGATAACACTTGGAGTGATTATAAAAAATGGATAAAAACCAATACTAAACAATATAGTGACATTGTAGTTATTGGATCAGGAGGTAATATAAACAAGATATTAAAGGAGTCTAAAAAAGGGGTTAGCCAATCAATACCTTATTCTTTTATTCAAAAATTTTACAATAAAATATCTAAGCTTACTTACGAAGAAAGAATTACAAAATTAGGATTCAACCCTGATAGATCTGATGTGATTGTTCCAGCTACTAGAATACTACTTAAATCAATGCAATATGCGAAATCTAAGTCAGTTATTGTTCCAAGAGTGGGTCTTGCTGATGGTATTATTAGAAAATTAAATAATATAGATTCGTTTGGGTATGATTTTAATGATTTACAAGCTTAATTTAAAGTCAGTTCGCAGTTTTTCAATTAATTCATTCTTACTTTTTAAGAGCTCGTATTTTTCTCTTGATGTATAAGTGAATTTTTTTTCAATTTTCTCATTAATTGTAATTTTCAGCTTAATATCATAGTTGTTGAGATCCTTACGTACAAATTGTAATAAATCATGTTGATTAGATTCAAGTTCAATCTTGTTAGTGCTATTGGGTAATTCCAAACAAATATTAGACCCATCTAGTTTTGGAATATCTATTCTAAGAATTGAGGCTAGGTTATATTTACCAGAAGATTCAACTTTATCAGAATATTTATTCCATGTATCAATTAGGTCCGACTCATTAAACATATCCTTTGGAAGCTCATCAAGATTTATTACAGCTTCATTTGCTTTAAGTTCGTGGTTTTTTATAGTTTTTATACTTTTTAGAGATAACCCAGAACTACCACTTATCTTAATATCTAATTTTGGTTTATTCTGCTTAATTAGAGTGGGCTCTTCTATAGAAATTATTTTTTTTGGAATAGAGTTTTTAAAATAATCGTAAGGAATTATTTTAAAATTTAAGTTTTTTTTTTATCAGCTAGTGTTAGGGAACCTAGCTGCATAATAGTCAGTTCGACTAATAATCTTTGATTTATACTTGATCTATAATTTATTTCACATTTATTTAATAATTCTAAGCAATGTATTATAACTTCTGCTGTTACTTTTTTGGCTTGATCTATCATTTTATCTTTAGACTTCTCAGAGTAGTCTAATAATATGATTGTTTTATCATTTTTTGAAATCAATAGATTTCTACAGTAAGTTGATAATCCTGAAATAAAATTAACTCCTTCAAATCCTTTAGAAATTACGCTGTCGATTAATAAAAGTAACTCAGGAATATTATTTTCTAATATAAGATCTATTGATTTTGAAAAAACCTCTTGATCTAAGACATTTAAATTAAGACTTACATCTTTTACAGTAATTTCTTTATTGTTATAACTCAGTATTCTGTCAAATATCGATAGTGCATCTCTCATTGCGCCATCTGCTTTGTTTGCGATTATTTCTAAAGCTTCAGTTTCAAACTTAACCTCTTCTTTATTGCAGATCTTAATTAAATAATTTACAATGTCTTTGTTATTAATTCTTTTAAAATCGTAAATCTGACACCTGGATAAGATTGTTGGAATGATCTTATGCTTTTCAGTTGTAGCTAAAATAAATATACAATGCTTAGGAGGCTCTTCTAATGTCTTTAAAAAAGCATTAAAGGCAGAGGTTGATAGCATGTGAACCTCATCAATAATATAAACTTTGTATTTACCTATTTGAGGTGGGATTCTAACTTGTTCTGTAAGGTTTCTAATATCATCAACACTATTATTGGATGCAGCGTCAAGTTCAAATATATTGTATGCAAAATCTTGATTTTCATTGTCAATCGTGCTATTAATCATTTTAGCTAATATTCTAGCACAACTAGTTTTTCCAACTCCTCTAGGGCCTGTAAATAATAAAGCTTGAGCTAGTTGGTTATTTGAAATTGCATTCTGTAGAGTAGATGTAATAGCTTCTTGTCCTGCAACTTCATCAAAAGTTTTAGGTCTATATTTTCTAGCCGATACAATATAATCTTCCATATTAATAATCAATATACACAAAGTTATTAATTCAATTCATATATTTTAACTATCGAAATATAAAATCTACTTATTTATCAACAATTTGATTACTTTTGCTCTCAGTAAATCGCCTTGTCGCTATTTTATATAGAGGAAAGTCCGGACACTGAAGTACATCATAGTGGCTAACGGCCACCAATTGAGAAATTAGGAAAAGTGCAACAGAAAGTATGTACAGGTAATGCTGTAGTGAAACCAGGTAAACTCTATGAAGTGCAATGTCATGTAAACCAACGCTTAAGAGTTGTACGCTCAATGTTGGAGGGTAGGCAGCTAGAGTAAGCTGGCAACAGCTTATCGAGATAAATGACAAGGGCTTTTAATTAAGTACAGAATCCGGCTTATAGATTTACTTAAATTAAAGGGCGAGTGTTAATTTAACACTCGCTTTTTTTAAAAAAACTAAAGCAGCAACTTCCATATCTTCTTTCAGAAATAAAGTACTCTATATTCTTCAGAGATATTTGTTTTGAATGCTCTATGATTAAAACTCCATTGTTTTTTAATAAATTATTATTGAAAATTAATTCTATAATATTTTTTAAATAAACTTCATCTTTTTCATATGGGGGATCTGCAAAGATAATATCAATTTGATTCTCGGTTTTTTTTAAAAAATCAACAACATCAGATTTTACTATATTTAAATTTAAATTTAATTCTTCAGAAGTTTTTTTTATGAACCTAATACAGTTAATATTATTATCAACTGCAGTAATGTCTAATACTCCTCTAGATGCAAACTCATAACAAATGTTTCCAGACCCTGAAAATAAATCAAGTACTGAAGCATCATTAAATTCGTAAAGGTTTGTAAGAATATTAAAAATTGATTCTTTAGCCATATCAGTGGTAGGCCTTACAGGTAAATTCTTTGGAGCTAAGATCTTTCTTCCTCTATGAGATCCCGAAACAATTCTCATATCTAAATTGGAGTTATTAGATTATTATTAAAAATAGGGTAGTCTTTCATTTCAATTTTCGAATCGTATGTAGATACATTTCTTATGTATTTATATATAATATTGTAAGTAGATTCATTGAACCTTCCAGAAATAATTACAGGAATATTTTCTGGATTTAAATTTAGCTGTTCATAACAAAATAAAACATAATAAATGATGTCTTCTTCACAAGTAAAGTCAAATGTGTTAATAAACTTTAATTTATTTTCAGATATCAATATCAAATCAATTTTAGACTTATTTATGTTTAAGTAAACATTAGAGTTAATATTATTTTTTTCAATTTTAAATATTTCAGTAAGTAAGATTGTTGTGTAATGTGTTTGTTTAACTTCTTTTGTGAACTGGCTAAGTTGTTTTATATCAAAGTAAACTGGAATAAAAACATTTACTGACTCGTTGTTTTCTATATAATCATAGAAATGCTTGTCAGTTTCTAATAAAGTGGTATTGAACTTTAAATACTCTTTAATATCTTTTTTATTAAAAAGAGCTTTAGGAACAATAGTATGTAAATTATTAAAGTGAATTAACTCTATAGTATTGAAAGAAGTATAAGTTTTATTTTTACTGAAAAACTCAGATACAATTAAACTGATATCATTATCAGTGGAATAGTCTGAAGTGTAACAAATTAATATTTGAATATCAATTACATCAAATACAATAAAAGTGATCTCATTATAACCTATGTGAATACTTAAATTTATGATAGAAAATATTTTAGTTTTATTCTTTTTTTCTATAGTTTTTTGGCCAGTTTCCATTTGTATTTACTTCATCCATTGAACCTACTCTAAGAGCATTACCATTAACCCCGTTAACTCCTTGTACCAAATTTTCGGTTAGCATTAAGTTTTTATCTTGGTCATATAGTATTACAGATTTCTTAATCTTAGCTTCAAATACTGGAATATCCATACTGTTTTGTTCAATAGATCCACTTCTTAATTCAAACATTGTGTTTTTATCTTTTGCATACGGCACGAACATCATACTGGTATACCTATTGTCATCGCCAAATAATGAATCTCTAACTGATACAAAACCTAATGTATCTACTATTATAATATCTTTATATGTTTTAACCCCACCATATCTTTTAGTAAGTTCTTTATCTATTACACTAGAATCTCTTCTTTGGGTTAGTGTAAAAGAATCAACTTCAATAAATTTCACTAAACTGTCCCAATTATCTTCAAATTGACCATTGATAGATCTAAATGCAAGTTCTGAATCTCTAATATCTGTAAGTTTTTTAATTACCTTTTGAAATCTTACTTCTTTAACACTCTCGAAATTTTTTGGACCAAGCCAAAACTCGTTAACAATTTTATAGAAAAAAAGCGCACTAAAACTCCATAGACCAATAAGCACAATGTTTTTATATTTTTTATGGTCAAAACTTGTGTTTATCCAGTAAAGTAGACCACCAGAAACTAATAAAACTAATAGGATGTATAGATATTGCATTTGAAAGGGTTTTAAATTTAAAAAAGCCAAATTACAATTTTTTTTTATTTGTTAAAATGATTGTAGAGAAAAACATTTATATCTTTGATTTTAATTATATATAATTCTTATGAACGTAAAGGAGTTTTACAATTTAGCAAGGAATCATTTCTCATTTAAACTTACCGCTAAACAGGATTTAACTCTTTATAAGCTTTCAGAATTCATACTCAATGATGATAAAAACTCTTTGTTTGTTTTAAAAGGTTACGCTGGTACTGGAAAAACTACAATTCTCTCTTCAATTATTAATAATTTATGGAAGATTAAAAAATCTGGAGTGTTAATGGCTCCTACTGGAAGAGCTGCTAAAGTTCTTGCTAATTATACTAATAGTGAAGCTAATACAATTCACAAAAAAATATATTTTCCAAAGAAAACATCTTCTGGTAATATAGATTTTGTTCTACAGGTTAATAAGTCAAAAAATACTATTTTCATTATAGATGAAGCTTCAATGATTTCTAGTACATCTCAAAACAAAAAACTTTTTGATACTACTTCTTTACTTTCTGACCTTATTCAATTTGTTTATTCGGGTCACAACTGTAAAATCATATTTATAGGAGACACAGCTCAATTACCCCCAGTTAACTCTAGATTAAGCCCATCACTTGACCCAGAATATCTAGAGGATAATTATAATAAAAATGTAGTTACTATCGAACTTGACGAAGTTGTTAGACAGGAAGTTCTTTCAGGTATACTAAATAATGCTACTATATTAAGAGAGTCGTTAGTCAATAAAACTTTTGACCAATTTAAATTTAACTTAAAAAACTTTAAGGATATAATTAGACTTGAAGATGGGGAAGACATTATAAACTCTTTAACGGACAGCTATAATACACTTGGGAAAGAGGAAACAGCATTAATTGTTAGGTCTAATAAACGAGCGAATTTATATAACCAACAAATAAGAAATAGAATTCTTTTTAATGAAAATGAGCTTTCTTGTGGTGATAATTTGATGGTTGTGAAGAATAATTACCATTGGGTTAAGAGTACTTCAGAAGCTGGATTTATTGCTAATGGAGATATTATAAAAGTATTGGAGATTAATAGAATTATAGATTTATATGATTTTCGCTTTGCTGAAGTAACTGTTCAAATGATAGATTATCCAAAAATGAAGCCATTTGATACAGTTTTGATGTTAGACACAATTAATTTGGAAACGCCCTCATTAAATTATGAAAAAGCTAATCATTTGTATAATGAGGTTATGAAAGACTACATTTCTGAAAAAGTTAAGTACAAAAGATTCTTAAAGGTAAAAAATAATAAATATTTTAATGCACTACAAGTTAAATTCTCCTATGCTATTACCTGTCATAAATCTCAAGGAGGTCAATGGTCTTCTGTTTTTGTAGAACAGCCTTACCTGCCAAATGGAATAGATAAAGATTTTATAAGATGGTTATATACCGCTTTAACAAGAGCTAAAGAGAAATTATATTTAATTGGTTTTAAGGATGAGTTTTTTTCTAATTAAGAACTATAATTCAGTATTTTTGATTTAAATTTCTCTTATGAAAGTTACTGCACTTATTCCAGCTAGATTATCATCCTCTAGATTCGACAGAAAACTTATGATGGATTTATGTGGTAAATCTGTTATTTTGAGAACTTATGAGGCTGTAGTTAATACAAATTTGTTTGATTCTGTTTATGTTGTGACTGAAGATGAAGAAATTTACAATGAAATTCATAATTCTGGTGGTAATTCTATTCTTAGTAAAAACCAGCACGAGTCTGGCAGTGATCGAATAGCTGAAGCTTGTGAATCAATCAGTTCTGATGCTTTTGTAAATATCCAAGGAGACGAACCATTTATAGACTCAAATAGTCTCAAGAAGTTAGTTGAAGAATTGCATAATTCAGACTATGTCTCACTAATGATAAAGATTTCAGAGATTCAAGAAATTGAAAACCCAAATAATGTTAAGGTTATTGTTAATAATGATAATTATGCTTTATATTTTTCCAGAAGTGTAATTCCTTTTTGTAGAGATTCCAATAGTGACTTTGTAAATTATTATAAGCATATTGGAGTCTATGGATTTAAAAAACAATCTTTGATTGACTTTTCAAAAACTAATCCCTCAAAATTAGAACTTTCTGAAAAAATTGAAGCTATAAGAATTATTGAAAATGGCAATAAAATTAAAATGATAGAAACTGATTTTTTAGGAGTTGGTATCGATACTAAAGAAGATCTAGCGTCAGCTATTACTTTATGGTTAAAAAAATAATTATATGAAATTTTTGACAAAATTTATTTACTATAATATATTAGGCTGGAAGGTTAAAGGAAATGTTAGTTTCTCTACAGAAAAGTTAAAAAAATGTATTATAATCCCTGTCCCTCATACAAGTTGGCATGATTTCTATATAGGAATTTTACTTCGATCGGTCTGTTCTGTAAATACTAGTTTTTTAGCTAAAAAAGAATTGTTTTTTTTTCCTCTCTCTATTATATTAAAATGGTTAAATTTTACACCTGTAGACAGATTTAAAAAAGGAAATAAAGTGGATGAAATAGTATCTATATATGATAAGCATTCAGAATTTAGAATTGGATTAGCACCAGAAGGAACTAGAGCAAAGGTTGATAAATTAAGAACAGGTTTTTATCATATTGCAAAAAAAGCAAATATTCCTATAATCATGGTAACTTTAGATTACAAAAATAAAATAAATACTATATCAGAACCCTTTTATCCGACCAATGATATTACTAATGATTTTAAGTTTATAGAAAGTTTTTTTAAAGGTATAGAGGGTAAGGATAAAGACCGTAGCTTTAATTAAAAAACACTTTATCTTCTACTGATTTCCACAAAAGTAATGATGCCGTACTATTATATGGAGACCAACTTTTAATTAAGTTGTTTAGTTTATCGTTATCTAAATCATCCATTTTATAATTTCTTTTAACGCTATTTATTAGAGCTATGTCACCTTTTGAGAAAATATCAGGTTTTCCTAATTCAAACATTAAAAACATTTCAATAGTCCATTTTCCAATACCTTTTATGGATATTAATTCTTCCTTCATTTTTTCAGCATCTAAATCAATGAACCTTTTTTCGTTTTCTATGAAGAAAGAAAACACATTTTTAATGTATTCTACTTTTCTAAATGAAACCCCAATAGATTGTATCTTATCATTATCGAGATTCAAAATCTCAGTATAGGATAAATTTTGAATAATTAACGCAAATCTTTTCTTTATTGTTATAGCTGCCTTAAAGCTAATTTGCTGATCGATAATTAAATTTGATAATGATAAGGCATAGTTTGTAGATTTGTAATCATCTAGACTAATTTTGTCATGATATCTACTAATTAGAAATTCCATGACTGGATCTTTTTTCAAATGCTTAAATGCTTTGTCGTACATAATTTAATTCATAGTATGATAAACATTCTGAACATCATCATCATTTTCAATTTTTTCTAATAGTTTTTCTATATCCGGTATTTCCTCTTCTTTCAATTCCTTAGTAATATTTGGAATTCTATCAAATCCAGAAGAGTTTATAGTGATACTTCTTTTTTCAAGTTCAGCTTGAATTACACCAAAACAATCAAATGGTGCATATATTAATATTTCATTTTCTTCAATAAAAACTTCTTCAACTCCCAAATCAATAAACTCTAACTCTATTTCTTCTGGGTCTAAGTTGTCTTTGTC
>Ga0209482_1001843_pt1 | contig 13870 bp, 11 predicted proteins | sample CoawatmetaG10DNA_FD_187512 | JGI IMG/M metagenome (GOLD analysis project Ga0209482, IMG submission 187512) | Marine microbial communities from the West Antarctic Peninsula - Coastal water metaG104-DNA (SPAdes) (version 2) | ecosystem: Environmental > Aquatic > Marine > Coastal ...
CCTACTAAGTATACTAAAGAAGGTTTGCTTCAAGCTGCTTTAACTTTTAACGTTGGCACTCTGCCATCGATGATTAAAAAATATGCTGAAGATCAAAAGCCAGAAAATTTAAAAAAAAGAAAATACATAGAAGGCTACACTGATATAGCAAAATCTATTTTAAGAGGAGGACCTAACTTTGTACAATCTGCTAGTGAGTTTGTATTATCTCCTATCGATTATGTTTTTGATTCTGATTTCCAAACAAAATTTAATAAACAAATGGATGAAATTAAAGAACCTTTAGGAGAAGCTGAAACTTTACCTGGAGGAATAGCTGAATTATTATCGGAGTATGCAGTTCCATTATCTGTTGGGACTAAAATTGTTAAAGGGGCAAAAACTTTTAAACAAGTGAAAAATTTACAGAGTTTTATGGGTACAAGTAAAGCATCTAAAATTGCACAAAGAATGGTTAGAGATGCAAGTATCTTGGGACTTGCAGAAACAATGGTGTATTCAGGATCTAAACCTAAAGAGAATTATGGAATAGAATATAAAATTCCTTTCACTGATATTAGTGCGGGAAGAATTAATCAACCTGAGTCTACTAAAGGTTTAACAGGGAGAGAACTAGCATTAGCTACTGCTAAAAATAAACTTAGGTTTGCTAGAGAAGGTACATTAATTGGAGGAGGGTTTCCTCTTTTAGCTAAGAGTGCACAACTGGCATATAAATTTGGAGCTAAACCTGTAGTTAAAACTGGATTAAATGTAGCCGGTAAAGGAATGGGTGCTGTTGCTAAAGTTGCTAGCATGGATAAATATATATTACCCAACATGGCTAAGAGTTTAAGATATGCTGCTGTTAAACCATTAGAAAAAGTCGTAGCCCCACTTATAATTGGAGCATGGACTAGGACTAATCCTTTAAAAGTTGCAAAACAATTACCCCCGTTTAGTGAATGGAGAATGTTATCTAAAACTAATCCAAACAAAGTATTGTCAGCAACAGCATCTTTAGATGATACATTATCTAATTTTAGATCATTTGCTAAAGATACGGTAGAGATGGGATTGGTTAAAGAAAGTTTAAGAAATAATATTCTTAGTAAAACAAGAAGAGTTAATAAAGGTTTAAATGATTTAGATGAGGCTTATTATAAATTAGCTCAAGGGTTTCAAACAAAATATAATAAAGGGATAACTTCTCCAGTAGGACAACGTTATGATTTAGACAACGTAACTGAATATTTAAAAGGTCAAAGAAAATTAGAAACTCTTCCTAAAGAATATAGATTTTCAGCAAAAGATATTAACAAAGAATTAGACGAATTAAGAAAAGGTTTATCAGAGGCACTCCCCAACAATGCACAGTTTGCAGATTTTAAAAAAGATTTATTAAACAGAGGTAATAAATATATGAGAGTTTCATTTGATATATTTGAAAGACCTATGTACCAGCCTTTGGTAAAAGACAAAGCTAATGCTGTTGATTATGTTCTTAAAAAAGTTGTAAGGGGAAACAAAGATTTTAGAGAAGCAGCTGCAAAAGAATTTCCAAATGTATCTAGTGAAATAGCTTTAAAAAAACAAGCGGCCAGAATTGTAGATAATATTTTATACACAGGAAGAGCAGAAAAAATAGACCCTATTTCTGCATTAAGAAAAATAGGACTTAAATTTTTAAGAGATGATAATTATAAATTTTTAAAAAGAGGTGAAGAATTACCAAATGTTATTCAAAAGCTATTGGGTAGAGGAGATAATCTAAGGTCTTCCGTTGCTACGACTACATCAGAAATGATGACTCAAGTGTATACTAAAAGAGCTTATGATTCTTTAGCTCAAACATTACAGAGATCAGGTCAGTTAGTTAAGACAGAAGCTGAAGCTTTAAAGTGGCCTGGGTTTGAAAAAATTAATAAAGTCCCGGGACTAGGGGTTATGGGTAGTGACATTCAAGGAATGTATGCTTCATTAGAATTAGCTAACGCTATAAAAACTAGTAAAGGACCTTTAGATAAATTAATTGAGGCTTCCATTTACAGACACCTATTACAATTTAAAGTTTTAACACAGATGGGTAAGACTGTATTCTCACCTCAAACACAAGTACGTAATGTATATTCTGCAGGATTTTTTCCGTTTGCAAGAGGTCATATTGGAGGAAAATCTAGTGTTGCTGATTCTTTTAAAATTGTATTAGAAGATATATTTCCAACAGGTAGAATCACTAAGGAAAAATTATTTGATTTTATAGAAAATGAAATAAGGTTAGGAACTATGGATGAGAATATTATTTCATCTGAACTAGGTGCTATCATGAATGATATTAAAGGTGGGGCTATTAATACTTTAGATGAATTGTTTGAATCTTTTACTAAGAAACCTTTAATCAGAGATGCAACAAGGTTGTATGCTGGAGGAGATAGTTTATGGAAAATATACGGAAGACAATATGTTAAATCACAAATGACTGAAGTACTTCCTAAAATTGATGATGCATTAGAGTATGCTAATTACATGGGTTTAAAAATTGGACCTGTTAACCCATTGACAGGAGCTAAAAGAACTTTAGATAATTTATTAGATGAAATTTCAGCTCATGAAATAAGAAACACCTATCCAACTTATAGTAAAGTTCCACCGGCAATTCAATCAATAAGAAAGATACCTTTTATTGGTAACTTCGTAGCCTTCCCAGCAGAAATCTTGCGTACTGCAACACGGATCATGGATTTTAATTTAAGACAAATGGCCCACCCTAATCCTAGAATTAGACAGATGGGTATCAAGGGATCTATGGGAACTACATTAGCTTTTGGTGGCGTTGGCGCTGGTGCAACAGCTTTAAGTCAAGCATTGACAGGGACTTCACCGGAACAATGGGATGCTTACAAAAGATCTTTTGCAGCAGATTGGGATAAGAGCTCAAACCTTGTTGCCTTTACAGGATTTGACAAAGGTAAAGCTAAAGCTTTTAATTTTTCATACTTTAGTCCTTATGATTTTTTACAAAAACCTTTAAAAGCAGTAATGCAAAAAGCAGCTGATCAAAATTTAAATCAAGAAGACACTGGTAAATTTATTATGAACATGATGTTGGCTCCTGATGGTCCTATCATGGTAATGTTACAACCTTTCTTAGGAACTCAATTAGGGTTAGAAGCTTTATCCGATGTTCAACCTGGAGGAATATTATTTGGAGGTAGAGGAGGAAGAACAGCTGAAGGTGTTAGAATTTATTCAGAGTCTGATGATGTTGGAGATAAAATACAAAAATCATTTATGCACTTAATGAATGCAGTAGAACCTGGATTAGTTTCAACAGGGCAAAAATTTATAAAAGGTGCTACAGATGATTTAACTAGAGGCGGTCAACCTATTGAATTAAAAGATGAATTAATTGCATTGTTGTCTGGAGTTAGAATTATAAACATCGATGTATTAAAATCTATGGAATACAAAACAGGAGAGTTTACTAGATTAAGAAGAGCAATTGATGACACTGAAAAACTTTATTCTCCAGAAAATTATAACTCAAGAGGACCTGAAGTTATTCTTAGAGAATACAATCAACTACAATTAGAAGATTATAAAGTGCAACAAAACTTTTATAAATTGATACAAGATGCAAGAGCCATTGGTCTTTCTGATTTTGAAATTAAAAAAAAGTTAAAAGAAAATAAAAGTATGGGTAGTTCCGTTGTTAATAATTTAATGAGAGGAATATTTACTCCTACTAATTATTCTGATGCTAGATTTAAAAAGAAAATTAGTGCAGTTGAAAGACTGGCTAGAGAAAAAACTAAAGAAAGTAAAGACTACAGATACAATGTAGACAAGAATTATTTATACCCTAAACTACAATTGAACATGTTAAAAAACAGTTACAAATTTAAAAAGTTAGATCCTGAAGGTAAATTAGATGTAGGTTTTAAATCGGAAGAAAATCCTAATACAGCAGGTATGTTTGGTGGTTCTATATTAGATAAATTTGTTCCGGGTCAACCTTTTTCAACTGGACCAACTCTTATACAACGTGGTAAAAATTTAATTAATAAAGCTTTACCCGGCACACCAATGAGTAAGGTACAAACACCACCATTAGGCGAAACGCCTATGCCATCTAAACAATTAAGTCAAGCCCCAAAAGTTGATCCACAAACTAACTTGACATCAACACAGACTGCATTATTATCGCCAATGGAAAAAGTAATTGCGAGCAAAAAAACATAATGGTTAAAAATATTGCACTAACAAAAATAGAATCACATGAGAAATTGTGTAGAATTATGCAGAAACAAACTCATGAAAAAATTAAATCTATAGAAAGACAAATTGATAGAATCGAAATGATTTTATTAACATCTGTTGGAGCTTTGATCACCGGTATGGCCGGCATGATCTACATGTTAATTACAAAATAGGAGAGATCTATGCAGCTAAGTAAACATTTTACTTTAGAAGAGATGACACGGTCAATGACAGCAGTACGTAAAGGAATTAACAACATTCCAGGGCCTGGGGAGATTAAAAACCTAGGAAACCTCTGTTATGAGGTCTTAGAGCCCACTAGAGCACACTTTGACAAACCCCTAAGCATCAGCTCGGGATATCGTTCAGAAGCTCTGTGTGAAGCGATAGGAAGCAAAAAAACCTCACAACATGCACTAGGGTGCGCCGCCGATTTTGAAATTAATTCCGTGCCTAATATTCAAGTTGCTTACTGGCTCACTAACAACGTTGACTTTGATCAATGCATTCTCGAGTACTATAAACCCGAAGATGACCAGGCAGGATGGATCCACGTATCTTATGATGCTAAGGGTTCTAACAGAAAACAAATACTTACCTTTGATGGTAAAAAATACACCGAAGGTTTACCAGAAATGAAATGGTCAGGTGGAAAAGTAACTAATTAAAAATTCCAGCGCGCCTCACGCGTATATCCTACTAAATCCATGATTTAAGATCTTCTCCTAACACTTCAGAAGCTATGTTTATTTTCTTTCTTAAAGCTTTAACAATTTTTTCATCAACTGTATCTTCAGCGTTTATATCAACATAAGTTACAGATTTTTTTTGTCCAATCCTATGTGCTCTGTCTTCTGATTGTAAACGTTTCTCAAGATCATAACCATTAGAATAGTAAATAACAGTGTTTGCTGCTGTTAAAGTTATCCCATAACCACCCGTAGCCGGCGTTCCAACAAAGAACCGACACTTAGGATTCTCTTGAAAACGTTTAATGTTTGGCTGTCTAATATCTTTTGGAGTTAATCCATAGTAGTCAACAATGGATCCCGGACCATGGACCTTTTCAACTTCTTTGATTATAGTTTTAATATCTGATTGATAGTGAGCCCAGATAATTGCTTTACCTTCTGTCTCTTCAAGAATGTTCATTAGTTCAGTTACTCTATTATTATCAATTCTTTTAAGAGTGCCATCGTCAGAAGTAAAATGACCACAAGTAATTTGATGCAATCTCATTAACTGAGTCAGTGCATTAACTGTAGTACTTTGTTTACCATCAAGAATAGCTAAAGCTTCTTTTTTCATTTGATTATACAATCTACGTTGTTCTTCGGTTAATTGTATTTGACGTTTAATAAATATTTTATCAGGTAAGTCTAAGCAATCTTCTTTAAGAACTCTATAAGAAAACTCTTTAAGTTTATCAGATAGTTCTCCAAGGTTTTTAAAACCATTAACAACTTGAATAGATCTACCACTAACATGCATCGTTTTCATTTCAGCATAGCGATTACGAAACGAGTAATACGAAGTAAAGTCCAGTAACCACGGATCAAGGAACTCACACTGACTATATAGATCTAATGGGTTTTTAGTAACAGGAGAACCAGTCATAATTCTTCTATACTTAGCTGTTCTACCTAAATTAACTATGCTCTTAGTTCTTTTAGCAGTAGGAGTTTTAATTGTAGTTGACTCATCAATTGCAACAATAGTGTTGTGACAAGATAAAAATTTATTTGCAAAGTTAACACCTTTGTCACTACTAAAAGCTTCAACATTCATAATAATAATATGTAAACCTTCACCTTCTTGAAACAAAGTATCTAAAGATTCTTGTTGTTTTTTTGTAATGTTAGCTTGCCACAATACAGTTACATTTTCTATGTGATCCGGTAAGTGTGTCGGTAATTCATTATTATACCAAGTACCAACAACACCTTTAGGTGCAACAATTAAAGCACCATTCACTTTACCTTTGTCGTAAAGCATAGCTAAATTATCTATTAATACTTTTGTTTTACCAGTACCCATTTCCATAAAATAGGCATAGCTTTCTTTGTTCCATGACTTTTCTAATGCAGTCATTTGATGTGCATACGGTTTTGTTTTAAATTTATAATTCATAATTTTTCTTCTTTCTACTTGACAAGATAACAACTCATAACTATATTGTCAAGCATGAAAGAAAAACAATTAAATACGAAAATCTAATGAAAAAAGATGAACAATCTATTGTTTATGTAATTCAAGAAATTCCAGGTACACAAGAAGGTAGACCTAAAATAAATATTATGGGTGCATCAAGTTATGGTAAGTTTAAATTTTTACTTCCAGAACTTTCACAAATAATATTTTCTCCAGGTCCACTTATTTTTAAACTTAGAAAAGAATTGGCAAATTATAAAACAAAAGATTATTTATTATTGACAGGTGATCCTGCAATTATTGGTGTCGCGTGTTCAATAGTTTCTGATATAACAAACGGTAAATACAACTTACTAAAATGGGATAAGCAAGAAAGAAAATATTATTCTATTGAGATTAACTTATATGAAAGAGGAAAGATAGATGAGTAACATAAACTTTGAAGAAGACCAACAAAATGCAATGTCTAAAACAGACAATATTCAATCTCTAGCTGATCAAGTTGAAAGACTTGAAAAAATGAATAGAGAAATTGAAAAGACTGAAGAGTCTTTAAAAGAAAAGAAAAAACAGAAAGACCATGTGTCTATGGAAGTTATTCCAACTCTAATGAGTGAGATGGGATTAGCAGAACTTAAATTAATAGATGGATCTGTGGTAACTGTTAAACCGAATTATAGCGCAAGCATCACTGTTGCAAACAGAGAAGCTGCGTTTAACTGGCTTCGTAACAATGGACTAGGGGATATAATTAAGAACGAGATCTCAGTATCTTTTGGTCGTAACGAGGATAACAAGGCGGCAGATTATGCTAGCCTTGCACAGGAGCGTGGGTTTCAACCAACACAGAAGTTGAAGGTTGAACCCATGACCCTAAAAGCGTTAGTCCGTGAACGTATAGAGGCAGGTAAAGAAATGCCAACGGAACTTTTCAACGTATTCGTTGGAAATCAAACAACAATAAAAAGGAAACAATAACCATGAACGATATAGTAAAGAAAGAAGAAGCAGGCGCGGTAGTAATCAACATGTTTGAAGCTGACGCAAATCAAGGTACAAACAATATGTCTCAAGATGATTTGGCATTACCATTTCTAAAAGTGTTAGGACAACTATCACCGGAAGTAAATAAGGTACATGCAAAATATCTTAAAGGTGCTGAACCGGGAATGATATTAAATACAGTTAGCAGTCAACTTTATGATGGTGCTGAAGGTATTGATGTTCTTCCAGTTCACTACAAAAGACAGTTGGTTGAATGGCAAGATAGGGGCAATAGTACAGGTGCTCCAGTTGCAATTCATGGTGCTGAAAGTGATATCATGAGTAAAACTACTCGTGACAAATCATACAAAGATAGATTACCAAATGGTAATTATATTGAAAACACGGCTAATCATTTTGTAATTTTGTTAGGAAGTAATCCTACCAGTGCATTGATTTCTATGAAAGCTACTCAATTAAAAGTTAGTAGAAAATGGAACTCAATGATGATGGGTATCAAACTACAAGGTAAAAATGGTTTATTTACACCGCCAACATATAGCCACATTTACAAACTAAAGACTGTTCAGATGTCAAATGACAAAGGAACATGGTTTGGATGGGATGTATCACAAGTTGGTCCTATACAGGATAAAGGCGTGTACGAGATAGCTAAAAATTTCGCAGAGAAAGTTGGCAGTGGTGAGATTGAAGCTAAACCGGAAACTCAAGAACCTAAAAAAACTATAAATTTATAAGTTCCTAGGGAATAGGCGGAGAAGGGAGACTGGATCCGCCTAGGAAAAATTTATGATGGTAGAGAATAAAAGTAATGGACCGGTTACGTATGACCAATGGATAGATTTAGGAAGGGTTGTCATACCCTGCCTTAGAGGTAAACCGGTTGTCAATGATTGGTCTAATCCAAATTTTAAAATTACGAAAGAAGAATGGAAACAGAAATATTTAAATCACGAGATAGCATTAAGATTAGATGAAGACATAGATTTTGATATTGATAACCCTTTAGTAAAAAGGTTTATTGGTAATTATATAAAAGATTTTGGTAATGTATTTGGTCGTAACAGTAATCCTACAAGTCATTTTATTTGGAAGGGTAAATCTACATTTAAACAATTTATATTACCCGCAGAATTAAAAGAGTACTGTAAAATATTTCCACATGGTTCAACACTTTGTGAAATAAGAACTGATTCAAAACATTATACCATTGTACCTGGATCACGGCACAGTAAAGCACCAGAAACTGTAACTTGGGAAAAGTATAATAATTTAAATGAGTATCCTGGTAATTTAAATAACGATTTAAGAAAGGTAGCCTTATCTACCGCATTATGTATCTTGTATGCTCCTGGTGGCTCTAGAGACGCTTATTGCACAGCAATTGCAGGTGCATTACTTAAACATACAGAATGGAGTGAAGAAGAGATTAATGAATTTATCTATAACATTGCTATTGCAGCAAACGATGATGAAGCTGACAAGAGAAAATCAAAAGGTACATCGGGTAAAAAAGCAGGCAGAAAATTTGGTTTACCAAAATTAGCAGAAATTATAGGTTGTTCTACAAAAGCTATTTCAGATATATTTAGTTGGATTGGAGTTCAACAAGCAGTTAGTGAGGAAGCTAGACAATCTATTGGAGACATTATTGAATATGGAAGTGACAGATACATAGTTAAAATAAATGCAGTAGTTCAAGGTGAGCCCACTGAGAAAGAGATTATAGTTGACGGGCCAACGTTAATGAATATGAAATTATTTTATGATGCAGTAATTAGTAAAGCTTCTGTATGGATTCCTAAAATGAAAGCAGCAGACTTTGAAACTATAATGAGAAGAAAGTTTGAAGCCAGAGAAAAATCTAAAAACTATGTCAGTGAAGCAGAAGAAGATAGTAAATTTATTAAACATTTTAGTAATTACATTACAGAAGTAAAAGCCTACACTAATAAAAAAGAATTAGCTTTGTATGGTATGCCTTACTTTAATACAAAAACTAGTGAGTTAGATTTTAAATTAGATAAGTTTGAAGACTACTTACAAAGACAGAAAGTTAATTTACCTAGAGTAGATTTAGTTTTAAAAATTCAAAGAATATTAAAAGCAATAAAAAATAGGGGTAAATACAATAGTAAATCATGTGTGTCTTGGACAATAAAAAATCATTACATAGAACAAGAAGATTTAATTGTTGAAGGCGAGTATGAGGAGATAGAAAATGAAAGAACCTAAATTTATAGTAGGTCCTCCAGGAACAGGTAAGACAAGTACCTTTATTACTGGTAAGTACTTGGAATTATTAAATAATTTCTCTTATGAAAAGATAGTTGTATTGTCTCATACTAAAGTTGCGGCTAAAGAAATTAGAGATGAAATTTTAAAATTACCAAAAGTAAAAGAAAAAGGTTTAACTAAAAAATCTTTAAAGTATAAAATTTGTACTATTCATAGTTTTTGTAAAAGCAGGTTAGTAGGTAGAAAAGAAATATTTGATTATCAAGATCATTTAAATTTATGTGCTATAGATTCTCTTTTTAAATTACAAAAAGTTTCGGGGGGAGATTTTGAAGCTGACAAACATAAATTTTATAAATACTTAAGTGACGCTCACGGTATGGGTAAAACTATTCAAGATCATTGGAAAGACTGTGAAAGAACTTCTTACAGTCCTTATAGTATAAATATGATTGGCCACATGAAAGAAATTTATGACAATTACAAAGAAACAAATTATGTTTGTGACTTTCAAGATATGATCCAAGACTTTATTGACAAAGCAAAAGACCCAGAGATAGACGCTTTGATTGTAGATGAAGCTCAGGACAGTAACGCTCCGCAATTAGAGGCACTAAACAAGATGGCACTTAATACAAAAGAAGGTCATTATTATTTTGTAGGGGATGCTGATCAAACTATATTTGAATTTGCTGGAGCTAACCCAAATTACTTTCACACTTTATCTAAAAATGCAGAGCAACTAGAACAAGGGTATCGTTGTGGTAAAACTATTAATGACATATGTAAAAAGATAATTGCACCAGTGTGGAGAAAATATGGTTATGACCGTGTATGGAAACCAGCGGAAGGTGTTATTGGCACTCATCACTATTTACCAAGTCTAAATAATAAATCTAGTGCATTGGATATACTGTTGGATAAAATAAAAAATACTAATGAAACATTTTTATTTACTTACAGAGGTAAACCCAGTGACATTGCAATTAAAAACTTTTTTAGAACATATGGAATTGAATATGCTTACGTAGGATCCGAACCTCATGTTAGTAAGAAAGAACTTAGATGTCATAAGTTATGGCAAGAATTTATAAAAGGTACACCAATGTCTCTTAAACAAATAAAAGATTTTTGGACTTACATTGGTAGTAAAGTTATTATGCACGGTAAAGGAGACCCTAAATGTTTTGAGGAATGGGTTAACCAAGACTACTCAATAGATTATTTAATTGTTAAAAAATATTTAAAGCCAGAGACTACAGGCTATGAAGACTTCTCAACAATAAGAACTAAAACAGATGCTGAGCGTATTCTTTATATTGAAAAGATATTAAGACAGGGTTTTGATTTAGATGGAGAAGTAAGAGTTAAGTATGCAAGTATACATAAAGTAAAAGGACTGACTTTTGACAATGTTATTGTAGATTTAACAGTTACAAGAAGAGAAGATTACTTCACACAATTAAGACTAAAGTATGTTGCTTACAGCAGAGGCAGAATGGACTGTTGGAGCATAGCATCTAAAGATAAATTTACATTAGGAGTTAGATAATATGAGTGCGTATGACAAACAAGTAGCAGGATCACATTACCAAAATTATAAGATACAACCTTCAGAGTTTATAAACAAAAATAAGATTCTATTTGCAGAAGGCAATGCAATCAAGTATATTTGTAGACATGCCTCGAAGGGAAAGAAAGAAGACATACAAAAAGCAATTCATTACTTAGAAATGATAATAGAAAGGGACTACAATGTGTAATAGACCAGAAGACCTAGACTTAACAGACGTTCATACAGTAGCAGTTGATATAGAAACCTGGGATCCAGGCCTTAAAACAAAAGGTTTAGGTGCAGTTAGAGGAGAAGGATTTATTACAGGAGTTGCAGTTGCAACCGGTAAAGACACAGCTTATTTTCCATTAAATCATTCTGACATAGATCCAGAAAGCATTGATCAAGATCAGATATGGAAAGTTTTAAATGATAGAATATTTCAAAACGAAAAGATTACCAAAGTATTTCACAATGCAATGTACGATGTCTGTTGGATTAGAGCAGTCACTGGCAAAATGATGAAAGGTAGATTAGTTGATACCATGATTGCAGCATCTGTAATTGATGAGAATAGATTTAAATACTCTCTAGATTCTTTGTCTAAAGATTATTTAAATGACACTAAATATAAATATGATTTACAAAATAAAACTTTAGAATGGTCTGGAGGTATGGTCAAAGATCCTATGTCTAACATGCACAAATTGCCTGCATCTATTGTTAAAGATTATGCAAAGCAAGACGTAGACTTAACTTTAAAGTTATGGAATTTGTTTAATAAAAAATTGGATGAAGTATTATATACAAGAGTTCATGAAGATGGAAGTAAAGAAGATAAAACTTGTAGACAAATATTTGAATTAGAAACTAAATTATTTCCTTGTCTGGTTGACATGAAATTTAAAGGCGTTAAAATAGATGTCGAAAAAGCTACAGCTTTTGGTAAACATTTGACAAAAAGAAGAGATCAAGTTGTCCAAGCTATTAAAAATAAAACAGGTATCAAGATAGATTTATGGGCTTCAGCTTCTATTAAAGTTCTATTAGAAAAATTAGATATTAAAGATTACAAAGTAACTCCTAAATCTAAGATGCCACAACTGCCAAAAGATTATTTAAAAACACATAAGAATAAATGTCTACGTATGATCGCGAAAGCTAGAGAGTATGATAAGACTGTAAATACTTTTATTGATGGACTGTTAGGCTATGTTCATAAGGGCAGGATTCATGCTGACATCAACCAGATTAGATCGGATCAAGGTGGGACGGTGACTGGTAGATTTTCTATGAGTAACCCTAACTTACAACAAATACCTTCTAAAGGTTTTATAGGTCGAAAGATGCGAGAACTATTTACACCGGAAGAAGGTTGTGAATGGGGTAGTTTTGATTACTCGCAACAAGAACCACGAATCGTTGTGCACTACGCAATCAAGTTAGGATTACCAGGGACCACGGACCTTAAAAATGAATTTGATAAAGAAGATGCAGACTTTCATCAAATTGTTGCTGACATGGCAAAAATATCTAGAACACAAGCTAAAACAATTAATTTAGGACTTTTCTATGGTATGGGTAAATTAAAACTACAAGCCGAGTTAGGTTTAGATAGAATGGGTGCAAAGAAATTGTTTGACGAGTATCACGCTAAAGTCCCGTTTGTAAGACAACTATCTCAAGATCTAATTGAGTTTGCTTCTGACAATAGATTATTATTTACTCTACATGATAGATTTTGTAGGTTTGATAAATTTGAAACTACAGATAAGCATTGGAATAATGAGATTAATAGATTTGATCCAGTGCCTTTGTATACGGAAGAAAAAGCAAAACAGGCTTATCAAGCTGAAGTTACAGAAAAATACAAAGATGATAAAATTCCGGCTGATTACATGAAACATTTTGATAGGCATTATGTTCCAGCGTTTACTTACAAAGCTTTAAATAGATTGATCCAAGGAGGTGCGGCAGACATGACTAAAAAAGCTATGGTAGATTTGTATGAACAAGGTATTTTACCACAGATACAGATACATGATGAATTGTGCTTATCAATAAAAGATGATACACAAGCTAAAATAGTAAAAAACACAATGGAATTTGCAATAGTTTTAGAAGTTAAAAACAAAGTAAACTATAAAAAAGGATTAAACTGGGGGAATATGAAATTATGTTTATAATTGACACTTATTTAGATAAAAGTGCAATACAAGGTGTTGGTGTGTTTTCTAAAGAAAATATAAAAAAAGGTAGAAAGATAAAAGAAGTTCGACCTGAATTTGAATTAAGGTTTAACGGTACAAATTTACCAAAAATGCCTTTAGCTTTAGCTAATTTTATACAAACACATGCTCACGAAGAAAATGAAAATGAATATTGTTTAGGTATTGATAATGAAAAATATTTAAATCACAGTGATGACCCTACTGTAAACGAAGAAGGTTACGCATTAAAAAACATAGCAATAGGCGACGAAATTACTGTAGATTACAGAGATTTTGATGATAATATAAAATTATGGCTTACTTAAACGCAAATATTCCTGTACAATACGCCCAAATAAAAAGGGAGTATCTATATGATCTTAAAAAACATAAAGGCGAAGTTGAAGACTGTCTCATCTTTGGCATTACAAGCATGTCTGGGCGTGCAATATTATGGCATGCTATTATGGAG
>Ga0209482_1001848_pt1 | contig 13856 bp, 26 predicted proteins | sample CoawatmetaG10DNA_FD_187512 | JGI IMG/M metagenome (GOLD analysis project Ga0209482, IMG submission 187512) | Marine microbial communities from the West Antarctic Peninsula - Coastal water metaG104-DNA (SPAdes) (version 2) | ecosystem: Environmental > Aquatic > Marine > Coastal ...
GTTAAGGCGTGTCTACCCAAAGCTGTATTCTTACTTCCAGTAGTAATTGCATCACCTGCTTGGTATCCAACTACTGTGTTTCTATCACCAGTCGTAATTGCAGTACCTGCCTCGTCACCCACAGCCACGTTGAAGTTACCACCAGATGCTATTGAGTTACCTGCATTGACACCTGCTCTGAAGTTAGATGTACCTGCTGAAGCAGTAAGAATGTCAGCACCAGTTGCAATAGTTACGTCTGCTGCAAAGTTTGCTGCTCCGTCTACGTCTACTACATCTAAGTTAGTTACACCGTCTACGTCTATGTTGCCTGAGATGTCTAAGGAAGCACCTGTAAGAACTCCTGCAACTGTAAGTGTAGAGGCCATATCAACAGCACCGTCGATATCAACGACATCTAAGTTAGTTACACCATCTACGTCTATGTTGCCTGAGATGTCTAAGGATGCAGCAACAATATCTGTAGCGGTAACCGCCGCAGCACTTGCTCCACCAATAACAGCGCCGTTTATTATTCCGCCTGTTATATTTGTAGAAGACATGGCCAAATTAGCTGTGAAATCAGTAACGGCCGCACCGGAGCCAGCGCCGTTAGCAAAAATTATCTTTGTGTCACCGTTAAGAACAGTAACGTTGGCTCCTGAACCTTGAGTAAATATTACACTTTGCCCAGTACTGTTTAACACATGGTAAAGTTTCTGTGCGTCGTTTGGTGCAATTGTTATAGTGTTTGTTCCAGATGGAGATCCACCTAAAACTAAAACTTTAAACATTCCGTCGGACAAAGTACCGTCTGTGGTTGTCAGTGTATGTGTTGTACCAGACAATGTAATACTACCGACTCCCGTAAGGACTCGATCAATAATTTGTAGATTTAGGTTTGTTGTATCGCCCCATGCGCCAGATTGCTCACCTGTTGCTATGAGCTCAATCCCGTTTGCTGTGGTATATGTACTTGCCATTAAACTCTCCTATGCCGCTATGTCTGTCCATCCGGGAGATTGCGACGGTGATATTGCTTGCCAGTCTGGCGTTTGATTGGGTATTACTTGACTCCAAACAAAAACATTTCCGACGCTACCTGTTACGGACAACCCTGTGGGTAATACATTTGCATCCGCGATTACAACTACAGTACCAGTTTGTCCACTCGCTGCCAACCCTGTTACCGAAAGGATTTGATCTGTGCTTACGGCAATTGTTCCGACGGCACTCGTTCCAGCTAATCCCGTTACCGAAAGGACTTGATCTGTGCTTATAGCAACGGAACCAACACCACTTGATCCAACCAAACCTGTTACAGGGATAATTTGTTCGGTGCTTATAGCAATTGTTCCGACGGCACTCGTTCCAGCTAATCCCGTTACCGAAATAACTTGATCGGTGCTTATAGCAACGGAACCAACGGCACTCGTTCCAGCTAACCCAGTGACAGTCACAGGAAGAACAGAACTCCAAGCCCCTTCGGACCATGTACCTCTACCCCAACCCGCAATTAAAGTCATCTGTAGTTACCCCTTACGCGATACGAATAATTGCGTTAGAAGCATTTGCCGTTGGAAACTGAATAGTAAAGTCCCCATTGGTAGACGACTTGTCCGCGCCAAACGCTAAAATTATACATGCATCCGTAGTGTTAGAACCACCAGCCGATGTTGTGTTAAATATCATAGCACCGTTAGCTGTGATTGTAGAAGACCCAAACGTTAAGTCGCTAAAGTCACAGAATGCTGTTGTTCCACTTGTTGTTGGAGTTACGTTGGTTAACGCGCCTCCTTTAGCGGTATATCCTGTACCCGAAACTTCATTTGAAGTGGAGTAATCAGTAGTTGTAGCATTTAAAGTTGCGCTGCTTGTAAACAGAGCTAATTTAAAAGCACTTCCACCGTTAGTAAAATTGTGTTTCCCCTGCAAGATTTCTTGCTTGAAGGATGTACACATTGCTTGTGTTATCGACATTTCATAGTCTCCTTATTGCGGCAGCCAGTTCAGGATGACCGGCTTCTTTTAAAGCATTATACACAGTTGTGCGATCACTGCGAATAGATTCTCGCATATAAAACGCAACTACTTTTTCCATGTGTTTTTTGTAAGCTCGTGCTTGATCTCGAATAGCGGGGTGCGCACTGTCAGAAACACTGATAAGTTTTGTAACGCAACGTTCTGCTACTTCTTCAGGAGAGAACCCACGGTTCTCAGTAGTATGAACAGATACTACAGGTTGATCGGGCATATTGAAATCTAGTTTAAACATTATTGTTTCGGCCTCATAACTTTACCAACCCGATAATCTTGAGTGGTTTCTTTAGCTTCACCTAGCATTTTTAATCCAATCATAGCTTCGCCAAACCTTTGGTTATATTGTTGTAATACATCGGCTTCGCCTTTCATAAATATATAGGCTTCTACCAAAGCACCATACAATAGGGCTAGTTCGCCATTAATACTAATCCAAGTAGTTCCACTTCCTGCGCCTGCTGTTAAGCTACTGGGACGGTATAGATAGTGAAGTTCTACAGCGAGGTTAGCGTTGGGAGTTGGACCAACTATAAAGTTAGTTACGTCAAACTGCGCGTAATACTTTGGAAGTCCTTGCGTTGTAGCGTTAGGAGAGTACGTTTGTACAAAAGAAACATCTTTAAAATCTAAAAACTCTTTAACGTTGTTAAGCGTATAGCTTAATGAAAACGGAGCTAAAAAATCACTTGGACAATTTAAAAAAGAATTTCCTTGCGTTAAAGTTGCTGTTTGATTTCTTCTAAAAAAATCAAGCTGTACGTTTTTTAGAATGCGTTCTTCTGAAGCACGTATAAACAAAGGAAGGTTGTTTACAAACGTTGTCTCCGTATTTTCGGTATAGTCTTGAATAGCTTGCTTTAACTGATCAAATGTAAAACTCATGTCGTTACCACCGTGACAGTGCCCACAAATCCATTACTGCGTAACGGATTAGGCGTTAATTCTTCATCGCCGTTAAACCCAACGGGTCTCCAGCCATATTGTATATTGCGTTGAGAAGGTAAGTTTTGCTCGGGTCTTGGATCTCTAAGAGCCTGTGGGTCGGGACCAACCTTTGGCGGAAATAATTGTGGATGCTTCGGGTCGTATTCATCCGGTCCAACTTTAGCCCCTGTCCATTCAGTCTTCATTAGATGCAAACGGTAACGGCGCCCAGACCGATCTGATATTCCCCAAGCTTTTTTATTGTTTGCGTATGCCATTATACCCTCAAATACCTACCGCTAGGCTGTAGTTTTAATGCTGTGCGGCCTTCATCTTCATCCGCTGCACGTTGAAACTCTTCTTCGTACACAGATTTTAACATCATTAAACGTTCTGGAGAACGTTTCATAGCTATATAGTAGGCAAGACCAGAAACCATGCAAGGGAAGAAACGAAAAGGTAGGTCTGTAGTATTGACCAATGTGTCTGCGTCTTCAATTCTACGAACATAATAGTACACTAACTGATCCGTGGAGTTCTCCGGAACGGCCCAAAGATTAATAACCGGGGCAATTTGACGATCTAACCAGTACTGACTTGTCCTACCTTGAGTGGTTTTATTAGGAAGTGTGACATAATCGCCACGACTAATGCGCTCTACTTCATAATCTGTACCGTCACGACGAAGAACCACATCCAACAAGTCTACAACGTCAGGCAATAAAGTTTCCTGTGCTTGGCCTTGGGTTAATGTGATCGTAGCGCTCTTCACAGTCCAAAGGTTTAAACCACGATTAGCCCATTCTGCAAACATCAAGTTCAAAGAACGACGAGCGGTCTTGGCGTCGTAACCAGTACGAACTTCCATACCGCACCGTTCATATGCTTCTTCAATTATCTCAGCTACGTCGAGTTCAAAGTCTCTTGAGTTTGATGTTGCCATTTAATTAACCAATCTTTGTTTCTTTAACGCCGCGCCCTGACATTACACAGCCGCCATTCATGTAGCGTTTAGTAGCAAAACCTTTAGCCTTCATAGAGTCTTTGCCGTAGTTCTTCACTAATTTAATATCTTTTACAAACCTATCTTCTAAAACCTTGTTTTCTTTTTCTGCTTGCTCGTCTCCAGAATACCCACGGTCCTTATACTTGGCATCTACCTGTCTTCTATCTTCATTGTACGTTTTTTCCGCCTCGTCTAGTGCTAGATCAGACTTCCGTCTTTTCAAAAGACGTTTCGTAAAGTCTTCATTTTCTTTTTTTAATCGCTCTTTTCTTTTTGCAAACTCTCGGACTATACCCATTACATATCTCCTTTTGGTTATCAAAATACTCTAGCTAGTCCACCACGGCTAGCTTTCCATTTAATTCGTTTAGAAGACTTCTTCTTCTTGGCAGCAGATGTACACTGCGCCATCGTCGGTCTACATGCAGGATACCCCTTACGCTTCTCCCCCTTTTGACGACCACAAGGTTTGCCTGTCTTACAATCAATCCAGCCTTTTCCGTCGTTCTGCTCGAACCATGTTTTAAGAGAGTTTTTAGCCATTAAAAAGTCCTCGTTATTTTCCGTCGTCCCTCTTCAACACTACCACAACCAGACGCTATTATTCCTCCGCCACGATATCTGTTTTTAGAAGGACGTTTAGGGTTGTCTACCGACGCAATCAAGCCACCAGTTGCTGCTTTCTTAGTAGAGTTTCCCCAGTTTGCCGCTCCTACCTTGCGGCACTTGGACAGTGCTCCGCTTGCGTATGCGCTTGGCCATACCTTGTACCGGGCTTTGACCTTTCGATAACAAGCGTCTTTTGGTTTTGACATTATTTCTCCTCTCTGGTGATTTTGAGATTTGAAACGACATCTGACCACGACTTATCATTGTATTTAGCCTTTTGTGAATTGCTAACTAAGTATTTTAACATATCGTTATTTAAAGCTACCATATCGTTAGTATTATGGATCTCTGTCTCCATAACAGCGGTTCTGGTGTTTAAATCAATAAGTGTTCTTGATGTCCAACTTGACCATTCCTTGGCAACAAAACCAATAGATCCAACTATTGCCGCAATAATAATACTTCCAATAATTTTTTGATCCATTTTAATCACCATGCCCTACATGACCAGTATTTGGCCTTTAGTTTATCTAACGTACCTTTGTCACAGCCGTGTCTTGCACGGAAAGATTTACGTCTCTTAGGATTAGACTTTTTAATCGTCATATTAGCATCCCCAAAACGAACAATCTTTTCTTTTCCTTTATCACAGGCTTTTACAACAGACTTCTTCCCGCCAGATATCTGACGTTTAGGTTTGTTGCACTTCATCTTTGACTTATCGATCTTAGCCATTGTATGCCGTCCTAAGAATTATGCGTGGTAGAACATCATTAAATCAATAGTACCTACAATAAACGTAACAAAACAACCATCTTTAAACAGTACGCCTTCATCTGGAATAAACGGATCATCCGAAGTGCTATCTGTTCCAATAGATCGAAACTGTATAAATTCAGTTCCCGTGGCGCCACCGTTTCTAAGATTAGCTTTACCAGCAGTTCCGCCCGAAACGAAGGAGAACCCTTGAAGGCGTGTTCGCCCTGCAAAAATTACACCTAGCGCATTGTTGTTAATACCAGCGGATACGTTTCCCGCAGGATTACCAACAGCGGTAATGCTTAAAATAGTCTTAAAATAACCAGAGCTTGTTGCTGTTCCAGCGTTAGCTCCCGTGACATTCTCTGTAAGAGATGCACCATTTACATCCGTACCAACTACATTAAATGATTTTGAGGAATCATTTCCTGCTGATAAAATTGTTACTTGTCTTCCAGAAGCGTTAGTCACACTTCCGCCGTCTGCTAAAGCACCGCCAATAACCAAGGCTGCGTTGTTGCCCACTGAAGCGGCAACTGATATTCCGTCTGCGTCTAAAGCCACCTCATCGCTTATGAGGACTGGGGTTACGTCTGATCCTGCCATTTCGGCCTCCTATAAGAAAAGAGGGGAGCCAAAGCTCCCTCCCAATTGTTTATGCAATTTGAACATACTCGATGATGAACGTAAACGAACCTGCTGTTGTAGCATTAACTGTATTTGTGATGTTACAGAAAATATTACGAGCTGCTGACGCATACTGAACAGAAGCTGGTGCTGTTGCGGCATCTTGAGTCTGAACAACTAATTCAGTCAAAGTTACATTACCTATAACAACTGTTGTACCAGCGTCTAAGATTTCGTCAGCCTGAGTAGCCACAATCTGTGCACCAGAAGAAGATGTACCTACTTCATAACCAATGTCACCACTTCCCGTTACAGGGGCAGTTACACAAAAGATTTTAATGTCAGTAATAACTGTATTAGCTGGCTGTGCAAATACGCCAATAGTTGGCGAGTCACCCGCAGTTGAGTTTACTGTTACGCCTGTGGCAAAGCCAACGTGCTTAACAAATTTATCGGTGATAATACCAGTGGATGCAATTGTTGCAATGTCTGTGTAAGCGCCAGTAGTTGCATTTTTTGATACTACTTGAAAGCCGCCTTCTGAGCGTACTGGCCCAGTAAAAGTTGTATTCGCCATGATGATCTCCTGTCGTGGCTAGTGTCAGTCGCGGAATGCAACTGTCAGGGATATTAATGTTATACACTACCTTGAGGCAAAAAGAAAGGGGCCACCGAAGCAGCCCCTTAAATAAGTAACAAAACCTATTATGCTCCGGGTGAACCGAATACACAACGTGGATCTGAGAAGCCGAAGCTGTAACGCTCACGAGCCTTAAAGCGCATGTTACCTGTGTCGAAGTCTGCTTCCATGTTAGTGGAAAGCGGAGTACGCTCAAAGTGAACAAAGCCGCGAGGCGCATCAGTTTTTATGAAAAACGCATCTGGATCAGTTAGGAAGTCGTTGACGGCATAACCATCAGGCAACATACCCATTGAACGAATTGCGTTTGTGTCATTGTCCGCAGTACCAACACGTAGGTTAGATACCATCAAACGTTCTGCAACGAATTGCAACTGACGTGGGATCATCAACTTCAAGCCACGTAATGCGACTTTCAAGCCACGCTCGTCAACATAACCAGCGATGTTGATAAGAGCGTCTTCCAAAGAAGTTTCGTTCAAATCAGCAGCAACTGCTGGAGTGTTGGAAAGTGTTCCACCATTTGTTAACGGGTGTGCAGTAGAGCATAAAGCTACACCGTCGCCGCCAGCAGTAGCACCGCCTGTGAACGCATTGTTCAATACAGACGCAGCTTTAACCTGCTTAGAGTGGGCCATTGAGCGAGCAAGGGCGCGTGTGTAACGACTGCCTAAACGGTCGTACAAGTTGTCCTCGATTGCTTCCTCAGTAATTGAGAACGCAAGCGCAACGGTTTCGTGGTTGTAACGAGCAGTAAATGCTTCGTTAGCATCGTCAAAGTTAATAGCAGAACCTTCTGATTTAGTAGGTGCTGCGCCAAATCCAGCTAACATAACTTCTTCTTCAAACGCTCGGTCTGAAGATTCAGTATCAAAGATCTCTGAATGTTGGTTTTCGTACCGGTTGTACTCCATGCCAAATAAGGCGTTGAGCCCGGGTTCTAGCTCTTTCGCTAGTTGTGCGCGTGATATAGCCATTTCTTAGTCCCCTTATACGCCGGTCGTAGAAACAGTACCAGCAGCAATTGAACCAGTAGGTGCATTGAAGTGGTTGTTTATACGAACGATTAATGGAATACCCGCAACAGTGAAGTCAGCATTGTCTGGATCATCTTGGATGCCCATAATGCGTAGTGCCAGTGTGTTGGTAGCTGCGATTGTGTTCAGGTCTGCTGTCGCAGATGATTTTCCAGAAGCTGATACGCCACTGTTACCTGTTGCAAACGCGATGTTTGCAAATACCGCTGCGCGAATTTCTGCCTCAGTGTTTGCAGCCGCTACAACATTAGATGTAGCAATTGTAAACAATTGATTTGGATCATCATACAGAAAGGCTTTGACGGGGAAATTACTATCCGCGCCAGAACCCGGCCAAGAGTTTGCAAAAATTGTTTCACCAGTAGTAGAAGAGACATACTCACATCCGCCAAAAACACCAACGATTGACACGTTACCACCGGCCGCAGCCTGTAGATCGTCAATGACCCCGCCAGCTAACGGAATAACCGCCATGCCTTGGAAGATCGGGTTGGAGTTGTCAGCAGCTATGCGATACTCAGTCATACCGGTAGAGTTGGTCGATTGACCAATCTTTCCAATGGGTCGTAACCCAAAGGATCCGTTAGAATTTGCCATAATAGCACCTCAATAAAAGTTTACTCGGAGTCTCTTCGTGAGCCTCCAAAAGATACACGACTTTGCCGATCATTAGTAATCGGCATTGAAGGATGTTGTTCCTTCATTAGATCTGAATCAACTGCAACCATTTGTTCGCGGGTCCGGTTCCCGTAATACGCGGATCTTTCTTGGGCGGTTTCTACAGGTATTCGGCACAACATTAGTCCCCCTTGTCCGATGATGCCCTCAAATCGACCTTCGTCAATTGTAGGAGCTTCATAGTCTGGATACTCATCCTTACGAACGGGTTCCCATCCTTCACGCAGCTTAGTGTTGACGTTCATCTTATCGTCTTCACCGCGCATTGCAGTTCGAATCCAACGATGCACATAGCCCGCAGGGGCGTCAGGTGCAGCAAGGCGACTGGGCGGTGCCCAAGGTTTACGGCGCGTTTTTGTTTCGCGTGTTTCGCTTTCGCGAGATTTTCTATCAGTCATTCTATCAATCCTTCACAAACTTGGCATATTCTTCAAGCGGAACGTTAAGTCGTTTCGCCATGGCAATTTGGGAGGGTGAAAGTTTCACCGACCTACGCCCCTGTTTTGTTGTACTGCGGGTAGCTGAAGCGCCAGCAGGTGCGACCTGTGCTCCGCCCGATTTCTTCGCCTTCGGGAATTTCTGTGGAAACTCCGTCCGTATGCGTTTGTCAACTTCACTATAGTACTCTTCGGTCGCCGGGTCAAACCCTTCTTCCTCAACTAATTTCTTGTGGAGCCCAAACGCTGCATAAGTCATAACCTCGTCTGAACCAAACCATTCATTATTACTCGCCCAATCTTCGGCTCGTGGGTCTGGTTTAGCAGCAGGTGCTGCTTGCTGTGTAATGGTTTGAGGTTGTTGTACAGGTTGTTCTACATCACGCTCAATACGTTGTTTAGCCAAGCGAACTCTGTCTTGCTGAACAGCCATACTGGACAACTGTTCTTGCGCAGCAAACATTGCATCAGAGTCGCCAGCTTCATACGCTTCACGATACTGACGCTTAACTGAGTCACCGTGTGCTTCAAGTCTAGACGCTTCTGAGTTGACATAACCTTTGTCTAGGTTCTTAACTTGAGACTTTAACTGGTTGTTTTCGTTCAACAATTGTTGCGCCATGCGAACAGCTTCTTCACGATCACGTTCTTCTTTCCGATATTTTTCGGTAAGTTTCTTAATACGCTTCTGAACATTGTTGCTATAGCTTTCAAGTTCATCATCGCCATTAGACACAGGTTTTTCTTTAGAAGTTTCAACTTTTGATTCTACTTCTATTTCAACGCCTCCGTCTTCAGGGCCGGCATCTACTTCTATTTCAACGCCTTCGTCTTCTACAATATCTTGTGTTTCTTCATTCATGGCTGTCTCCTAAACCTGTTTAATGTCGTCAGGTTCTATAATTGTAGCAATTACTTCGTCATCATTAATGATGCGAACTTCTCCACCGTCAATTTTAAAACGTGAACCAGAATAACGTCCGATGCATATCCATTGTCCTTCGACACACCAAGGATGTTCAGAAGATCCAAATTTGTTTGGGTCTTTGTATGCTAACGGCCCGACCTTCAAGACGTACGCAACAACGGTTGCTACAGCCTCACGAGCTCGAACTTCATCTGGTATATGTAAACCACCCTGTGTTTTAATAGCGCCTTGATAGGGCATTACTAATAAACGCCAACCGGTTGGTTGGGGTAATCTTTGTAAAAGGGGTTTCTCTAAAAGAGAAGGATCCAACACCTTCTCGGAAGCGTTCACGTAAGCGCTCTTAACATCAGACGATTCAGCAGCATCAGCCGCTTTATCTCGTTCTTTGTTTATGTTCTGCGCGACGTGTTCAGGAAGTATTAAAGTCTTCGTCATCGTCTACGGTTCTTTCCAGCAGGGATTTAAATTCTTCACGAGCGTAGGTCAGTCCCCGTACCTCACCTACCATGAGTTTATAATGCTCCCAATCTTTGACAGCATCACTTGCAAGAGCACTTGCAATATCTTGTTCGCGCTCTCGTAGTACCTTATACATATGTTTTGCAAAATCAACAACATCCATTAAATTAAATCTCTTATATTGTTAAGATTAACCATATCTGTTAAAATAGTCATTCTTCAGTCTCCTCGGTTTCGTTGTATATGTTATCAAAGATTTGATTAACGTCCAACGTATAGTCTAGATCCGATTTAGAGTAGTGTATGTTTTGAGATGGACGGAAGTCTGGAGCACCTTCTCCTGTGTTAAACCATGCCGGGTGTGTTACACGAACACGGTTGTTTGGAAGAGCAACTATATTTCCAGTATACTCACCGGCATCTAATAACTCCAGCACATGGCTTTGTTTATGTTGAGCTGGATCATCTGCAATTTCGCTGTCCGTATAGTCCACTGTAAACATGTACTTAGCTGGATAGAACTCGCTACCAACTTTTGCAAGCCAAGGGCAAGGGGTGGCTCTATCCATTTTATAAACGGCATGTGTGTGAGATGAACAGTCCCAAGGTTGCGCCGCATGAACAGGCATAGGCTCCGGCCACTCTTCAAATGGAGTGTCCCCTACTAAAGCAGTAATGGGCATTCTCGCCCACATAGCTCCGCCATGAACATTAGGTATACCCTCGATATCCGCTTCGTAGCCAGTAAAAATCACCTGAAAACTCAGGCATCGGTTCGGCATGGTGGTGACGCCAATCGCCATCGCATGTAAAAACTCTCCGTGGTACGCAGAATGGTTGTGTGTGTACTCACGCCGCACCCAGCACTTAAAGTGCGGGATGTTACTTTGTAGAAAAGCCATTAAAAGATTTGTGTCCTCTTCCCTGAAGAACGAGCTGCGCCGAAGCCTCTGCCGCCCATTGCCGTTCCTTTGGAGTTGATCCTGCCGCCCAGTGCCATACCTTTGGCTTTGACCCTACCACCCATTGCCATACCTTTGGCTTTGACCTTACCGCCCATTGCCATACCTTTGGCTTTGACCTTACCGCCCATTGCCATACCTTTGGCTTTTACTTTGCCGCCGTTTGCCATACCTTTGGCTTTTACTTTGCCGCCCTTTTTAAACACGCCTCGACCTTTTAGTACGTCAGCCTGTGTTACCTTACCGTCTCCGGTCAAGTCTGTCAGTTTTTTAACCATTGTTGTTCTCCTATCTATTTATAGTGTTATAGCATTTCTAATGCTTGATGTAAGGTCTCTTTATTACGACGTGTCCAACCTCGACCAAAGGTCTTAAACGTATCTAAACTTTCATAGAAAGATTGACGTACATCATAGACATACTCAATAATAAACTTAGGGTCTTTTTCCATGACCAATGCAAGTGTAGCGGGGCCAATGGCTCCGTCTTGCGTAGCGCCCACTGCTCGTTGCACAGCTTTTGCAGGTCTACCTGAACCGGAATTTACGGCCCAATCAAAGCAGGCCCAATCCAAACCAGAATAAAGTGAATCGCCTTTAACCCTATCCCAGTAGTTTTTCTTGTATATCGGGCCTACATCTTCGGGTGTTAAGTCACGCATTTCCTGCTCTGTAGAATCACGGCCAATCCACTCGTCATACACCTTTTTGGTGACTCCCAAATTTGTGATACCTCCGGGATCTTCTGGATGATTTACAAATCCCCCTTCGTGTTTTAACAACATTTTCAAACACTTATCAAAGTTTTCTGCACTCATTTTTTGCCCCCAAAGAATTTACTTACGCCACGCATACCAATGCTCGCACTAACTATACCACCGAGGCTGTATTGATACCAGTCCGGCATAACCTCTAGTGCTACAAACCCTGCTTGTACAATATCATTACCCCAATCACCACAGAACGCCAAAATAAGGGGAATACTAAACAAAAGTGTAATCCATTCATCCTTCCAACTATTCTGTGTAGCCTTCATGGCTTCGATGTCCCAGTCTATTTCACCTGTAGCTATCTTCATTTTAGTTTCGGCTTCTGCTTTCTTTACAACAGTCTTTCCGTCGATAAATGCTGTAGCTAATCCTGCTACACTATTAATAATACCTAGCATTATGAATCACCCTTTTTCTTAATATTAGTAAAGCCAAAGAACGCACCTACTATTGCACTAACAGATATGAAATACACACCGGCAATAGATTTTAATCCCTCAGTAGCTTCAGTTAATCCAGCTATGGCTGTAATGATAATTGCAAAAGGGTATATAAGCATACCAACGAGTGCAAACCAAACCATCTTACGTTGCTGATCTCGCTTCGAGTCTTCATCGTCAATTTGTCTGCGTTTGTCGTCAAGTAACAATGCGTCCCACTCACTCTTCTCGATTGAGCCGCTTTTGTCTTTATCTATATCTTCAAACTTTGTCATGTTGTTCCCCTAATCTGCCAAAGGGTTATCTAAAGCCCTCTGTAATTTACCCATTAGTCTGTCTTCTAATTCTTTCATATCGGAGTTTTGTGACGTTCTAACACGTTCTCTCTGATTTTCAAAGCGAACTTCTGCTGCATCAATCATTGCCCGTATCTTGTCTTCGCTCTCACGAACCATATCTTCAATGCGGTCTGTTTGTTGTTCAATTCGAAGTATGTCGTCTTTTAGACCATTTTTAATGTCTCGTGTGTATTCAACACTTTCTTCTACTTTGTCAGATATGCCACTTATCTTAGCGTCAGACACATCCATTTGCTGTTGATACTCACCAAGGTCTAACCCTGCAACCGCCTCAATCTTTTGGTATAGGACGAAGCCACCATACAACCCACCAACCACGCTTGATATAAATGCGAGTATAGCCATGATTGATCCAAACGACATCTTAACACCGCCAGCTTTAAACTCACGGTCTTCAAGTTCACCAACTGTTGTTAAATCCACCATTAGTTTTCAAAGTCCATTTCACCGTCCGCTTGTTGTAGATTTTTTAGCGCTTCAAGTTCGTCTCGTAGCTTCTGTACTTCTAACCTACGCTTAGTTAATTCTATTTGATATAAGTCATCACAGTTTATACGTGAACGAGGCTTATCTAAAGGAATAACTATACGAGCGTACACACCTATGTCTTTACCACGACTGCTTGTATCCAACCCAGAAAGTACCCCTGTCACACCGTACTCAAGGTTTACGCCTCCGCCTACTGCGTTACTGCACCGTAGGTTGCCTGACGAAAACGAGTCTGATTGATAGTTCATCGGTGGATTTGGCAGGGATAAGGATAGCGAACTACTATCTGCAAGAGCAGAACTAGCCATAGCACAAAGAGCGAGAGCTAGTCTCATGCAGGCTTTCCATCTAACCGTGAACATATCCTAGAAGAAATAAGTGTGCTTGATACTAACGACTTCTTAACTTTCGAAGTAGTGCAGAGATACACCGCTTCGGGTAAATCGTATTTACGGATGTATACATCAAACGCTTTATGTTCTTTGTAACCTACCTTTATAATCCTGTACGTTGTAGAGAAGGGGATGTTTGTCCAATTTAAATCAAACAATTCAATTTGATAATACTTGATTTCTTCCCTAGAGTTAAACAGAGACATCTCCACTTTAACCACATCCTTGACGTGTGAAGGCTTTACCACAGGGTACGCAGGTGTCATCTCATGCCCAGATAGAGCTGTTGCCCAGAGCAAAAATGCTATGATGATGCTAC